>Ga0224511_10002048_pt1 | contig 13116 bp, 7 predicted proteins | sample SF_May12_sed_USG_2_FD_169988 | JGI IMG/M metagenome (GOLD analysis project Ga0224511, IMG submission 169988) | Sediment microbial communities from San Francisco Bay, California, United States - SF_May12_sed_USGS_8_1 | ecosystem: Environmental > Aquatic > Marine > Sediment | place: USA...
GTTATTTTTATGTGTGCAGTATTTGCTTAAGAAATCTGTTATTTAAACTTAAAAGAATGAAAAAGAATGTCAAACAGAAGGCAGGATTCCGTTGGAAATGTGTCTTGAAATCAATGTTTATTCTTTTTTTTACAAGAATAAACAATAAATAGTCGTCTATCGTTAGCAAAATATCAATTTACTTGGCGACACATGTGACAATCTACTTAATTCATAAGGTAGGTTGAGTTTTCGTTTTTAAATAATAAAAAGTTCACAATGTAAAATGTTATGAAAAGTCTACGCCAGTGATGAGGCTTTGTAATTACAGTCTCATAAACGCAATCGTTTTCCTTATCAAAATGCTTTTGAATGTAAATATTGCCTGTTTCGTGCTGTTCTAAATGTTTGTTTTATATACGGACCATTTTGCCATCGTGCCGTTAAACTTGATCCGTCTAGATTGTTTGCAACAGGTTTTTATTTAAACATATCTTCAATTTATATTGAGATGGGAAGGAAGCCACCCCTATCCTTTTATGTCGAGTGCTAAGAATATCCATAATGTTAACTCTAAATTGAATTTAATACAATGAAAAATACGAAAAACCAATATAGTAGCAAAACACATTTTGGTGATGATTGCAACCGCGAACTTGTCTTATTTTTCAGCATAGTTATGACAATACTAGTAATTCCATACCTATTTTCAGCTGGTTAATAACAGTTAATAATTGCTCAATACAAAGTTAAAAACTATTTTTAAAACGCACGTTTAAGCGCTATGAGTATAGAGTTACAATGCAATGAACGTCTTGGAATGATATAAAAGGACAACTTCTCCACACTTCCATTCAGATAACCAGTGAGGAGCACGTGGTTACGGTGGATTGATCATATTACTATAACACTAAGTCTTATAGCTTTGTTAATACATTTACCTTAGAAATGGTTGTAAATTCCACGAGCAATGACAGTGTTAACGTTGTCGATTACGTTGTGTTCCGTGCAGAATATAAAACAGCCGTTAGTTGTATATGTGGACTTTTACTAACAGTTAACATATTTGCCATTTACATTATGCAGCAGACTTCCCGGATACCACCACTCAACAAGTTTTTGGCTTCCGCGCTTCTGTTGTTTCACGTATTATCTAATTCCTTTATAATCATTGAAAATATTACAGCGTCCGTGAACGTGTATTCTTCAACGGACTGTCTTATTTTTGTTGTTATCTTCACGATTATGAATGCACCTACAGTAGCTTTAATGAGTATAGAAAGACTCTGGGCTCTTTCATCGATACGTCTATATTTTAAATATCATGAGTCAAAAATCATTAAACTTATTCCAATCGTTGTATGGTCAATATACGGGTTATTGGTTATTGTATATAGGACTAGGGTATGTCCATATACGTTTAAACCAATGATGGTATGTAAACACGTATTTCAAAATCGTGCTGTTGAATCAGTAGCGTTATGGACCGGCATTTCGATGATCTGCTACATCAAGATATTCAAGATTATTTGGAGAACCTCCCATACAGGCATCGTGGGATGGCCATAGCCTAAACACGAGTTCCCTGGGTTGGGCGGAGGGGGATGTAGCACCGGTGTTGTGTTTGCCTTCCTGCTTACATCGGTATTGAACCTGATTTTTGTCCTCATCGCCGGATGGATGTATGAAGGACCCAGCGTAGAAAAAGCCATTCTTCTTATAAATATTGTCGAAATGCTCAACGCGTTTCTGGACCCGTTACTTTATGTGCTTTGGTTTAGAGAGTGCCGCTTTATACTGATGAAAATTCTAACGTTCTTCTTCCCAAGCATGAGAGGAACTGTTGAACAGATGCGCATCGACGTTTACGACATTGTGACAGTATCACAGTATAGAACTAGTACTGTTTTGTGAGGAATGAAATGGAAAGGCATTTAATGGTTAAAAATCTACAAATGCCTGTGTGTATGGGCAACATTTAATTTTCGCTTGTATAGTAATTGATGTGTGCATAATTATATTAAGTCTGTGTATAAATTGTACTTTTTAAAATGTTGAATAACTTTGATGTTGTAGATGTATTTGATGAAAGTCACATAATAATAATAATAATAATCATAATAATAATAATAATAATAATAATAATAATAATAATAATAATAATAATAATAATAATTTATTTTCCATTTGTCTTCAAGTAACTGTTTGTATGTTTTCATGTTATGGAACCTGACATATTTCCTGAACTAATTCTGGTGTCATGGATGTCTACACGTGTTGTAAATTGCTGTTTTTATATTAATTTGTATCACATTAATGTTTCGCCAAACATTTTGCAAAATACTTATTGTACTTCGTATGTCCGTCGAACCTGTATAAAAAGTTTATTAGGTGATATCATAAATGAATAAAAAATGTTTGATTCGGTTTCTGCTATTATTGACCCGGATTAGCTCATTGAGCACCGGACAAGTAAAGAGTTGGTGAGAAGTTCGGGTGTCACGGGGAGCGCTACATTTTCTCTGTCAGTCACTTGTTGTGTTTTATTATTATTCTTATTATTTTTTATTAGTTTTATTACTGAGGTAATATACAATACAAAATGTAACAAAGTTTCATCAACACTTGTCGAGTATTTACATAGCTGTAAATGCAGTCGACATCAACATGCAGTGAGCTCCACGAATTCATTCAAATGTTTCCTTTATCCGGATATTTTTGTTACATAGCCTACATGTACACGCATCGTACACATTTTATTTTAAAATGTGTACGATGCGTGTACATGCAGGTTTTGTAACAAAAATATCCGGATAAAGGAAACAGTTTACAGTTAACTAAGAGACATTGTTAAATAGATAACTAAAGCCGGAACCCACAGAGTTTCTTGAAATGTCATCAAAGGATAAAAACATGACAGGTATTTCAATATACATTAAACTAGATTACTGATCAATACGTTTCTCACTCAAAGAGATGTCGTAATAGCACTTTTTTGCCATAAATGTTTATCGTTCCAACTGTTTTTTTGTGTTAACATTGATTTAAAATTAGAATTACCCATAAACATGCGGCTTTACTTTGACTCTAGCCAGGTGCGCGGCGAAGAGAAATTCGTTATGTTTATAAACCGGGAAATCCTTCCAGGACCAGAGGACGCGCGTATTTGTTTCACATTTAACGACAACGAGGGAGTTCAGTGAAATTGAAATAAATATTCTATTAATAATGTTTACCTGTGAAATACTGCTGTTTATGTTGATTTTTGGAAATAAAAATCACAATCAAGTGTGGGATACGAGCTTTAAACGAGTTGCTGCTTAATGACAATAACGTTACAGTAAACACAAAAGTCAACTTCCAATTGAAACATTAAAACATTATATTTCATTTCTATTCAGATTATGCAGTTATAACAGAAAAACACACAAATTGATTTAATAATATCATGTTCACATGCAAACACTCTTAGTATTTAAATAATTTAATTGAGGAATTCAATATGTTATAATAATTAAGACACATATTGCAATATACAGTTACCTTTGTACAGTTAAAAAACTACATGTTGTGTCTATAATAATTTTCGTAAATATATTTATAAACCCAAAAATATATAACTTCGTATATGTTTTATGAAATTTAATAAACAAAATTAATACTGTAATAATAATCTAGACGAAAACTTATGAAACATACTTAAAAGACAAAACAAAATAATAAAAGAAAAAAAAAAAGAAAGCAGTATTACAATGTAACAACTCTAATTGGTGTAAAAATAAGATTTGGCATACTATGTACATTTACACGTATTAAATGTCCATGCATAAGCTCATTGTTCCGGTAATATACACATTTTGACGACAATAATTCTTCGATTTCTATCTAGTTTTATAATTGATTTAGTTTTTGTGAAACACGTGAACAAAGAAAAATGTGAAATAGAACAGTGTAACATTTAAAAACCTTACAAAAGCAACCACATTAAGCTGTTATTATATAGCAAGATATAAGACATACATGTACATATAGTAAATAAGTTGACGTATTAGTAATAATTTACACATTCTTTGTTTATGCTTAACATTTCGTGATGGTTATACAATGTATTCTTTTCATCAGTCTAAAATAATAAAAAGTCAGTCTTATTAATAAAAAATAATTTATTTTAAATAAATATGTTGAGGCAGTCAATATGAAAGGTTTAAGCAGTATATTTTCCGTCGGTATAGCAGCCCCAATTAACATTCAAAGACGAACACAATTAATTCAATTTTAAAACATAGATGCATAAAGGTAACAAAAAGTTGATTATACCGTTAAGGGAAAACGTAATCAAACAGATACAACTAACATGGTGAAATCAGCGTGAGTGAAGTAAGACGTAGCGACTAAGTCGATCTGTTATATCTTTCATATGAACAAACTCTGAATACGGTGCGAAAACAAACCCATGACAAAACGAGTCTTATATTTGTCAATTACAAACTATTTAACTGTTTCAAACTGCGGTTTATAATTATGTTCTTAGATAATAATAACCAAACACCCAACAAATCCAGACAAAGGTATACACCTTTTGCATGCCAGAACCGAACTTTAAACCACTGTTTTAGAAGATGGTTGTCTACTACAGTGTATTGTTGTTGTATCGTTGTCTCTAATGATCCCGAAAACTATACACAATACACACAATGACCACAACACGTTATACACACGTGTCTGTTTTAAAACGGATATGTGTCTTTAAAAATAAGAAATTGAAAAAAAAGTTGCAGCAAACTTTCTCCTGATTTCGTTTGAAAAACGTCTGCCCCCAAGAGCATAACAGTCACGTAGGTTGTCCACACTGCTTTTGTCTACGTATGTCCCAAACAATATCGTGATTGAAGTGCTGTAGACGGTAGTGGACTACCAATCACTTGTCTTTGTACATAGGGTAAAGACTGGCCTGAGAAATAGGGAAGTCCTTTTGAAGAGTTTAATTATGTTTGTTTACAGCGAATAGAACATGTTAATGATACACTTGTATAGCATGCTAATACATTACGCACCCCGCTACCCAACGCGCGTAGACTCATCGGGAATCTCATAGGACGCTTCACCGGAGACCTCGGCCAGGGTGTCGTATATCTTGCTGGTGGCCCTTGACGTCTCATTCTCTCTTGACAAATATAACATCTTAAGATCATTCTTTAAAATTAAGTAAGCGCAATCACTTACAATTATTTCAATTTTGAAATTAAGTCAATCGAAACTTCGTTAATTTCTAAATACTTTTTTACCTAATATCGTCCAGTTCTACACCGCCTCCCGGTTGTTTTGCTAAATCAAGAAAGAAATATATGTTTTATAAATAGATGTGCGTTTCTTCATTGAAATCTTGTAATATAAAATTGTATCGTATTACTATAAATACTATTATTTATTGTTTAACACTATTCACTCGTTAAAGGACCACTTTAAGTGATGGGGAATAATACACATATTTCAGTCAGTACTTTTAAAAGTACAGTAAGACATATGTCATAAACGAGATTACGGTATGAAAATTAAACTAGGTTACAACTCGCACCAGACTGAGATTGACGAACTTTGAAGAACATCACCGTGGCAAAGAGTGTTAAAATTACACCGATGACAAATCCACCTACGGTACCTCCAGCCAAATGTGACAAAGATACGAGGGCTGTTCAATATATAATGAGACTGTGCTCATAACTTTTACCTTTTACAAAGTACAAAGACACAAGTATTATAAGCATTAAGATCAATCATTTTTGTAGTAGACCTTCAAAAATAAGACAATTTCATCAGACGGTTACGAAATGGCAGCCATGGCAACATGGCCATGTTGCCGTTATCGCCCCCCCCCCACTTTTTGACGTCACAACGTTATTGAAGAAGTCATCATAAACTCATATCATAAAATGTATATAAAACATTAATGTCACTTTAAGTTGTTTGTTAAAATAACGCAAATTTGTTTATTTAACAGTTTTAACATTTTAAATACAAGTTCTTGTATTAAAACTCAAGTCCCGGCTACAGTTACCGGTATATATTCAACAATGCCCCTTAGTTAACTGTAAAACTACTAATGACTGTATGACGTCTTCTTTGTCTGACACTAGTCTGTCTTTTCTATTTTGCTAATGTATGTATGAAAAAAGTTTTAAATGATAGATTTGGCATTTTATGTTTTGAAAATGTGTTATAGTTTTGTAATAACAAAAAATAAAGTTTTTGTTTGTTTTACATCATAACAAACACAGCATAATAATGTGATCATTTGTCAAGTGGTAAAATGCATTTGAATGTTGTTTCTTTCATTGTAATCAGTTCTCTTTCAAAGCTCATATTTCAATAACCACATGTTTTAATTTCTTAATATTTGCAATATATGTTGGGAACACATCCTTTAAATGTTCTGTTAGTTTTATTCTGAATATTTTAATAATCTAGTGACTTTATTTGTCATGACAAAATGCTATTTGTACGAATTTTTGAACGGGGGCGGTAGTGCGTTACTATGGTAATTGAAAATGATGTTTTTCCTATATTGTTTGTCAAAAGTCTATAAAATTTGGACATTTAGTAGGAAATAAGTTATATTTTACAATAGTATTGACTTTTATTCCAATTGGAGGCAAATCAAAAAGTTATAAGCACAGTCTCATTATTTATTGAACAGCCCTCGTATGTTACTACGTTCATGCTGCGCTTCTGAAATAGATTCGAACACAACGACATTGTTTTACAGAACTCTCGGTCGCAAATTATTTAAATCATTGTGTCATATTTTAGGAAATTCGCTTTTCTAATATATTCAGCGATGACATTATGTACAAGAAAGATACAATTCATACTGATTGGTAATCGGCTTTGTTTTATCTTTAAAACGATGGCTTCTATGGTTTTATACGAACTATGAGATTTATCGTTTGATGCCTTTATTGTTGACTTTTAATTGGTGCACCTTGTCGTGAAATGTTAGCAGACGTTACTTGCGTAACTGTGAAGAATGCATCTTCTCGTTCTAGTAACTACCATCTGCCAATCTTGTTTCTGAGGTAGATACCAATTTGCTGTAGGAAACAGCACACGACCAATAAACTAAACAAACTACCTGTTATTGGTCGGCCTAAAGGCGATTACACAAATATTAGACAAATCATTTTTGGTTCAAACATTTGTTTACGTCCTACTTTTTAACTTTATCTTTTTTGGACAAACTATTAAAGTTTCTCTGATAAAACACTAAGATTACCTCCGTTGATGCATGGAGTTTAATATGGCTAAGTGTGTAAGGTATGTAACTCGTAAATTTTGGTTCCGCTGGCTAGCATGAAATCAATTGGTTTGGCTCATTAATGGGTAATTAACAAATATTTTTATGTTTGATTACTATAGAATCGTACTATTCCTTAATTAGACTTTTAAATTTCGTACGTTTTTCTGGAAGACGAACTTCACTGTTTACGACAACGCCAAGGTCGTTGTCAGCTGTACACCGATAAACGCCTTCATATGCATGAACACCGCCGAATGTGTGGTTAAGAAAGTTATCGCCCCTCACAATGTTGTCAGCGATAACAACAGGAAGAGGAGTCATTCTGTACAGCGTTATATTAGAGGTCGGTTTGCTGGACACGGTGCAATTCAGCCAGCCAGCTACGGCTTCAGATGGGTGACGAACGTCAATATATACTTCTGGAACATCTGAAAAACAAAACAAAGCGGCAAAAGAAAATTCAAGATAGCACACAAACAATATCCAAGACAAAAATATTTAATGAAAGGTGTTCGGGTTATAGAGTGTCCTTAAGCCGGCATGACCTAAGATTCATAGAACCTTTCTTTTTGTTTACAATAAAATATTGTTTTAATAACTAAAATAAAAATGTGACATAATATTACATCTCAATTCCAGTGCCACCGAGGAGAAAGCCGTATTTTCCATTGACAGTTCGTTGAACGCTATACATTCAACCTGTTCGCCGTCCATATGACGTAAGGGCACAAACTCCAACTCCTGTGACGTCACTCGCCCTCCATAGTCACCATCAGTATGACTGAGAATCTTATTCGAGTTGACACGCTGTCCGTCTATGTACCAAGTGATGGAAGCTGACGGGCTTGACGAATCTGTGATGCACGTCAACGTCATCGTATTGTCACCGTTTGCAAGCACATCGTCATTACCACTGATGTTTGTATAACGCGGGGGATCTAATATGAAAAAATGAATGAATGTTTTTTGGGTTATAAGAGATTCTTGAGCCTTGTCCTCGCAATTATTTTCTCGCCTTTGTCGTTTCAGAATCTATGATTCTTAGCTGACTAAAACATTTTCTCGTAACAGTATACATGTAAATGATTATACCAGACAACTTACATTATGCAATACTCATGTTCAATTTATTGCAGGTACAAGACATTTATAATGTGATTATATATAAATGTAGATAAAGTCATTTAAAAGTAATATTAGGAAATATGTATACAGTATTTAAAAGAAATATGATGAACAAACACGTACACAGGACAGTGACGGTCATAACTGCCGAAAAAGGTTCAGACACGGCCCTATGATTGACGTTGCATGTTAAACGTCTGCCGTTGTGAGTTCTGTTGAACGTCCTTGAATATTGTGATACAACTGTAAATGTGTTGTTGCCGTCATCGGTGATTGAAGGGTTACTCTCTGGTTCGATGTTTTCACCTTGCAATGACCACGTGACATTGATGTCCATAATAATATTCCAGGATCCGGTTGACGAACATCGACCGACAGAGGTGTCTATTTTGTCTTCAACAGCAGGCCCCAAGGTTGTAATCCAAGGTTGTATCCCTATACGCAAGTCAAACACTTTGACTTTGAAATCAATAGATCTAGGGTATTGAGAGCAATGTTTTAGGCATTTTGTTAAGCTATTGTGACTGATAAGCATATAGATGTTTTACACAGGCGCCAATACGCGATATGTAAATATATGATTAATGTGCCAAACAAACATAAATGTAAGCGTCAGTATTTAAAGATCTAACTGGAGTTGTAGAGAGAATCAGCACATGCATCGTGTGCACCGACAACTCGTTTAAAGATTGTCGTATAGATTTTAAGGCATCTCCGTATTCTGTGTACAGTTTGGCTTGTGTTATGTATGTATCGATTATATTTTGAAAAAAGAAAACAGTTAATGTGTATACATACCGCAGAAATCTGAAAAAGAAATATAAATGACGCATAAGAGAATTTCAATGTTGGACACAGTTTAATGTAACAGAGCTATTTCGGTTTGTAATGTAAACCGTAGTATGGTAAGGTATACTGAATGAATTAACATTGAAAAACAGATGGCAAAATGTCATGACAAAAATGTGTTTGGACACAAAAGCAGGAATACAACAACAACGAAACAAAAAAGCAAAGTTAACATAAAAATCATTGTCAGAGCAAAAAATCGAACCCTGGACCTCTCCCGCCACAGCCCGGTGCGTTACCTCTGGGCTATCGAGACAACTGAACATATCAATTCAAGTAAAGCTATTTAACTCCCGTCTCTGGCAAGGACTTTAATGTTTACTTGTATGTTTTGTTGTTGTTATTGTCCAAAACGCATTTTTTTGCAATGTTCATACGACCGAATGTGTGCGAATACGGGCCGTTTGCATATCTCAGACGTGCATCAACCGTCGACTTTTAAACAAGGTTTAACAAATATCCTCAATAACATGTACCGAATCGGTGGAATACAACGGATTTCCCGATGTGTGTGCCAGTGTGATCCTGAGCCAGCGTTGATGACGTCATACTCGTTGTGCACGCCTTGTATACGATGGTCGCAGTTTTGCTGTCACCAGAGATCGCCTGAAACGATTTGTTCGTCTCCTCGTGTATCTTACAATACAATGAAGTATTTCGATCAAATATTCGTGTAATGAATTTTTTCCTAAAGAAGACATGAGTGTGCAACTAAATTGCTAAAATTATGAGGATTTAAAAAACTACACTTAGCTAGTCCACATTTCTCTGTCGTGTTTACAGTACAACGTTTTTTACTGTTATACATATGAAAGTCAACAACTTCTCATTAAACAGTACATAAATTTTCAAATTAAAATACTAAAAGCGAACACCCGTGACCAGATGAATATGTTACCAAAAACAACAACATTTATCTTTCAGAAAAAAATTACGTAATAGCTACATAATTATCAAATACTAGACATTTTCTGAAAAATGAATGCTGTCCGTTTGAACAAAGCATGATAAATTGCCATGCCGATCGTGGAGAAACTTTGGAAGAAAGAAAAGACATAAGTAAGCATAGCTTGCTTTCGACACTGTAAATCAATGTTCATGAAAAATGCCACACCACTATTGCCTCCTAGCGCAACAGCGGAATTCTATTTTTTAATTGCAAACACCATATAATTCATAAACCCAGATGACCAGAAAAATATAACTACACAATTATGTAGTACAAAGCGACTATATACAGCCATCACACAAATACCTGTCTCCAGCTGTAGTAAGGTTATCTGTTCTGCCAATGTAATTATATGTTGTTAGGTAAGAATAATATATACCAGACATGAGAAGCGGTAGGTTTTGCTGTTGTCAACTGTAGGTTCAGGGTTGTACAGCGCTACAAACGTGTCTCCGTTGTACGCCAGTGATGTGATACAGTGCACGTCACCCGCTGAAGTATAAAGAAACACAAAGGTGTTTGAATGACAGCTGTGTTTTCCGGTTGTATATCTAGGTTCGGAAAGAAACAATTAAATTCCACAGCTCATGTAAAGGAAAGAAACAACACACAATAAAAAATATGTTTACTTACTGGCGTAAACAAGTGATTCCCCGGCACACTTGCTTTCAAACTGAAGCTTTGTTTCGTCTGTGCAGATGTCAAGGTGTGTGCTTTGCTTGTTGGCTGGCAGATCGTTGCATGGCGTCACACCGGCGGCTGACGTAGCGTTAAAATTGAAATGTCCGAGCAGTACTGATGGGCAAGTTTTGTACGCGATGCTCGCAGTGTCTAAAAGTAACATAAAGACGTGTATTGCGTTTCTTTTATACATTGTATCTATCCTTACACAACAATATGAGGTTTCCATATTTTGTATGTGATAACGAAGTTATTCAAGTGGAAGAAGTAATTATACGTATGTTTTTGTTTTTGTGTATACATTTAATCTTTATAACGATAAAGGATTGTTATTTAAAGCTGAGCAAACATTAATTTTTCTTTGATAAGTGATCAAAATGTTAAAATGATCCGCGTGTCAACCTTGTTTGACAAGTGTGTGGAATTCTTGGTTGACCGCAGCCTGGGTAGAATAGCATACATCAGCTGGTCTTAACGTCGACGTGGTGTGTGTAAATACTCGAATCTTATTGTTTGTCTGTGTCTCTCGTTCTGTAATAGAATTTGGGGCAACTATCAGAATTGAACTTGCTATCGGTTGATTATTTGCTTTCCATCAGCGATACGACATGTTGCAGTCTATTGAAATTGTTAAGTTAGTTTGTTGTTTTAGGAAATATTCATGTATTGTTTGTTTTGCTTTAAATCAACAAGGTACTAAATAGCTAACAAATGTATCGTTTAATACGTACGATTTTGAAGGTAATACGTGTACGAAGCGTTGCTGATGGACGTTAGGTGGAGACAAAGGTAGACGAAAAACGGTGTCCCGCCAATCCCAGAAAAACTGGTTTCACTTCTAGAGCAAAAACGCAAATATCGACATACGTAATTTACAACTTTTTTACATGATTTAACAAATGCGTCTTTGCGATGTTTTCATTCTTTAAATGAATAAACATTATTATCGAATTTGATATTTTTATATAACAAACAATTAAATAATATCTTCACACATTATGTATTACTGTAAAGAAACCAATTTTAATTGGTTCCATTAAGTAAAACTTTAAACTTTACCTTATAACGAGAATGTTGTAAGTGATAAATTCGGAGTAATCGTGACATCGCCATAAGCTCACGGGGCCGTATGTTGAATACGTGACGGAAAATCCAGTCAGCCCTGACGTTGTAAACGTTAACGTACCGAAGCCACTGTCGTACCACGTCGAATTCCGGAATGGTGTTGGCCACATGCATTGAGCGTCTTGATATGTCGTTGTAAAATATTAACTTTAATATTTATTTGAGTAATATTTTTTCTACAAAGAAGGATCTGTTATATAGATTCTAAATGCGTATAATTTGGTATAGACCCTAACTTTCCTATAGTATGTATACACCATAAACATGCTTTTACTGGATGTCTCTAATGTGATGTATTTGACCTTTGACGGATTATTATTGTCAATTTGTTTGTTTGGCCACCAATGCATTGTTTGTCTAAAATAACAGAATCGTGAAAATTTAATACGTTCCATATTTGCGTTTACATTACCTTGGCTTCAGTTATACAATATATAATTATTTAATAATTGCGATCAATATCATAATGTAGTTTCACACCTGCCAATGTAAAGAACAAAAACTTTGTCACAAACATTGCTATTTTTGTCATGACATACAAAGATTGGAAATCGCTACTTACCCATCGTTAAAGCCATGTCGTAAAGTACACACCCGTCAGGTCGGGAGGAGTAAAATTAATGATAAAACACTATACCGTACTACTCAATTATGAATTGCATTGTCTTAGACATAACGATTTTAAATAATTACAATGTGATAAATCACTTAATTTAAATGTGGGTTTGGCCTAGGGTTGACACCAGACTTGTTTACTGTGTAGACCTAAACGGCGTGCAAATAACGACTTCCTACAAAGATTGCACTACAATTACGTTGGCGGCGAAACTTTATACTTAAGAAGTCGCTTCATATTATACAAGTAGCATGTTAGTCACCCTGCATTAATAACAAGAAAAAGTAAAACAGAGGCTGTTTTACAGAGACGGTCTATTCTGAAGCTTGGTGTGATATGCAAATTCATGAATTGTTATGGGAAGTGCTTTTTGTCATGAAATGTTCACTTGTAGTTCCAAGTATTATGATTGGGCGGAGTAATTTCTTTTCAGGTATACTGGGCGTGTACGCAATTTCGGCTACTTTTTGCAGTTTGTTTAGTAGTGTATCTTTATAA
>Ga0224511_10002049_pt1 | contig 13113 bp, 13 predicted proteins | sample SF_May12_sed_USG_2_FD_169988 | JGI IMG/M metagenome (GOLD analysis project Ga0224511, IMG submission 169988) | Sediment microbial communities from San Francisco Bay, California, United States - SF_May12_sed_USGS_8_1 | ecosystem: Environmental > Aquatic > Marine > Sediment | place: USA...
GGCCTAAACTGGTTACGAATTTCATTGCTTGATAGACCTACTTAAGTGGTTAATGATAAATGTCTGCATCGGTTTGTAAATAAAGACACTATATTGAGAACGATAGAACAAGAACATGTTGATGGCCTGATGAGAGTTCCATAGTGCGGTATGAAACTGCAATCAGGGCCAGATTTAGCAGGATGATTGCTGTCCGCATGATCCGTAGGTACCACCACAGGGGCGATGAGGTACCACCCCTTGGAGTGGTAGAGCATGGAATGAGAGATAAGCAGATAGTTTATAGCGATCAGACTGGAGTGCCTTCCTTTGGTACAACCTGCAAGAGAAATTAAATCAATTAATCCTCTGCTCAAAATCAAAACCACAATGTTAGGCTTATTAAAGCAGAGAGCCAACAGTGGCTAACATCAAACACTTCTACTGTAGACGTTGAAAAATAAAAACGTAATCCCACCACCCCATACCTTGATTATCTACAGGCAAATCGGCTGTAAAATAGATGTTCTGTGGAAGCGCAATGAAAACCACTAGCGACTGAGACCGTAACAAAAGTCGCAAGCCATAACAGAGAGAATCACAGAGAAGCATGGCTGAAGAGGTTTGTTTCATTATGCGTTTCAAATAAGTCTTCAATGTTGTCTGCTTCACAAACTACCTACCTTTTGTCCGAACATGCCAGCATACATTCTCTTCTCGCGTTCCAGTTCTTTCTTAGCATGATGATCGGCAATGGTCAACTGATTCTTGGCAGCTTTATTACCAGAATTCATTGCCAACACCGCCTGGAAGTCCTTCTTGGCCTCTTGCCAACTCTTCAGACCAGCAAATGCCTGTAAAAGAGAGATGTGACTAGATGGGAGTTGTTGTTTCTTGGACAAAATTGTAACAAAGAAAACAGCCTCCACTAAAGAACTAGCTGGCACGCTATAATATGTCACCCATAAAGTTAAGCTGGACATTCATTTAATTAGGATCGGGTTCACATCGTTCATAAGCAGCAAAACGTTGATGGGTAACTCTTCAAACAAGGCCAGTTTAGCGTTCTGAATGAAGACCACAAAGGACTACCAAGAAGCTGCCCGGTGTAATTGTTGATGCACGCCTCAGCAATCATTTAATAAATAATATCAGCTTCTGATGCCATTGTTTATCGCACCCCACATCGAGGCCAGCACTATGGGACTGAGGTGTGACTTATACGAGTATATCTGTTATTTAGGAGTTGTCCTCTCATGACAGAAACTTGCTCAAAGAAGACAACTCCGAATATTTTAAATATCGCAGTTTTGATTCAGTTTATTGTTATTTGTTATTTTAGAATTCTATAAAGGAGTGTCATGAAGGTGAAATATGTAGGAATTAACGGCACTAACTTACTTGCCCACGACGGAACAGAATTTTCTCATTGGGAGCTTCAAATTCCAGAGCGTTGTCACAATGAGTTCGAGCTGATGACCATTCGTTCAGCTTGAGGTAGCACATGGCGCAGTTGCTGTGAGCAGCAGCTAGTAAGGTCGCGCGCTGCTTCTTTTGTTCTTCATCCATTTCGTCCGTACCGTCCAACCACTTGATGATGAGCTTGTATTTCTTTACTGCTTTTTCAAATTTACCAGCCTAAAATGGCAATACATAACCAAAATAATGATAGAAACAGAGAATGACCAAAACCAAAAGAAAAATACGCTTCATGAGTGACATGCCAAAAGCGACTCCAGATGGCGGAGACCGACGATTATACAAGTTTAAGTGGTAAGTTTAAGAGGTTCTCGTCTCATCTGGTCAGCCTAATTTTCTCTGCATATTCCTTTTTCCAGTCTGTTTTAGGTATATGACACAGAGGTTGTTCGGGTAAAATTGGAGCAATTTACCTTGAACTGAGCAGCGCCCTGAGCTTTGGCTAGTTCTGACTGCTCTATCTTTTCCGCACCGTCCATCTCGTAACTCTCCTTAGCCTTCTCCAGGCTATTCAGTGTCACCTGTACAATTTATCACACGGGGTGAAGACAATATTCCCGTGTCTTCATGACAGAACAGCTCTCGGGAGTGGTGCAGAAAATGCCCTACTGAGTCTATTTGACTCAGCATTTCTCGGGGTGATTCATTAGGAGAATTTTTGTTTACATCTGTGCCTCCCATAAAAAAAAGGTAAAATTCACAGGGGGTGATGGCAACAAACGGCACACCATGCAACTTGATCTATCCAAGATATTAGGGTTTTTCGCGACCGAAATGAATTTCGGTCGCGAAAATCTGCTAAATTGCGCGATCCAAAAAAGCATCTTTCACTTTCGGTCGCGGTCCGCGACTGGAGCAGGCGAACAGAATTCCGCGACCGAAAGTAGGCGTTAGCCTAGTAGTTTAGGCAAATGTCAAGGTTACCGCAAAGAGGCTTGATTACTATGTGCTCGCGACCGAAAGTGGTTCAAGTCACCTAATTGATCGTGGTATGATTGAGGGATACATTAAAATCGGTACAAGCTCTTCAAGTTCTGGGTACTCCCCATACATTTGAAAAGACAAGTTTGACCTGGCGAGCAGTCGAGCAGCTGTTTCACACGTATATTATCGAGGTGTTCGAGGTGCTCCAATTAACTTTCATGACAACCAGATATGACGCTACCTACCTCATATTTCACCGTAGAATCGCCGGGTATGCTAAACTGTTCAGATCCTTTTGCTCCGAATGCGTACTTCGGACTGAGAGTGAGGATGGATGTCTCCTGTCTTTTAAACTTCCGGAGTCCAACATCAATACCGTCAGGAATACCCTGTTCATCGCCATCACCTACCGTGTATTTCAGTGTTCTCTCATCAAACACTTTACCATTATAACTGCCCTTGAGAGTAACTACAAACAACAAGAGGTGGTGATGAGACAAAAGCCAACAACTAGTCTATTGCAGGTAATTGGGATAAAGCTCAGATGATCTAGAAGCGTCTGTGCTGTAAGCATGCACAGGGCTGAAAAGAATTAAATTATGGCGACACAGTGTCGAGGTTTGGTTAGCATAGAGGTTATCTATCACCTATAACATTTTAGCTCAGATTTCCTTAGCCATCTCAATCTTTACCTGCGTGTCCAGATTTAGTTATCATACAGATTACTACCCATAATATTTCTACCCGAGGTACCTTAAATAGCGCCGTCATTATTACCACCTACTTACCGTCAACCAGAGCGCCCTCATTGGGTGTGAGGTATCCTTCTCCTTTTTTAACCTGAGAGCGAATAACTCCACCATCATGATCCTCAGACAAGTCCTCGCCTGACAAAAAAATAGTCTAAAAAAGTGAGTATCTCACAGCCAATCCCACAGCTCACTTATCTGTGATCTCCATAAACATGCACATTAATTGGTCCTGCGCAGATCGGAGAGCTTCTAGGAGCTGCCCCCACCTAGGGCCATATCGTCTGGTTGAGCTCGCCAGTCGAAGCTGACCTAATTCTATCAGGTTTACTAGTATCCGACAAACCAAATCATAAACTCACGCAAGTTTTAACCCTCTGACCATTCCTAGTATACAACCCATTTCGGGTTCGACTTTCAGTAGTTATCAGGCTTACCATGGCATATGCAACCTGGATTGTTCCAGTGTTTCGAGGATGTTCAGGTTAGCATTTGGTTTTTAGCAGAAACTCCAGAGAACTATATTTATACATCTCATAGCATATGCATGGTGGTGACTCATTGTAGTGATTCAGTATTACCTTGCCAGCTGAAGAGTTCCACTTCGAATATGAGCGTAGCGTTTGGAGGGATGGTGGGGGGAGACCCGCTGGCTCCATAGGCGTATTCGGATCTACAGATCAGTCTGCAGAGCTCACCCTTCTTCATTGTGGCCACACCCTGGTCCCACGCCTTGATCACCATACCTGCCAGCGTAATACACATAAACTAGTACAATATCTTATAATTTTTAGTAGCAGATAGACTAAAAACATATGCACTGATAAGGTAAACTAATGATAATACGTTTTTTGCATGAAGAATAGATTTTATTCGACATAACAGGCAAGCAAAAAATTGAACCCAACCTGCTTTTGCATTACAATGTTTCCATTCGTCAGCCATGATAAGGCGAATTTTAAGATTACATGACTGCGAGTTTGCCTCTATCACTGTTGGGAGTACATTCACAGACTAGTTAGGGGGCTTGATTTAAAACAAAACCATTAACGGGGTTAAACCACGGTGGAGGATAGACGTACTTTTGGAGTTGTGCTCCCATTCTTAAAGGGATGCAACTCCACATTCATTGCAGCGATAGCAAGTGGTCTTTTTCCAAAAAAACGAGGATCGGTCACTCGAATAACTACGACCCAAATGGGCCAAATAGAAAGAAAATGGGATCTAATTACTAAAACTTATTAACCTAATGATCTTCACTCCCTCATAGCATAAAACAGAACTCGAAATTGAATGTAATAACGGAGGAAACGGAAGTTATAATATGTGCTTTGCTGAGTTTTCCCTTGCCCTAAATAGAGGCCCTTATGTTAGGGCCTCTATCATTGTGCAATAATGGCACTAACGAGTGAAGACACTTTTGGCCATGGCCTTTAATTACAAAAAAGGACTGGGCGACACCGCCATGTTCCAAAAGATTTTGGGGAGGTTTTCGAGTTGCATACTCACTACTGAACCGCAATTATAAAGGTTCTGAACCCGTAACATCGAGACTTGGTCAGTGAGTGAAACACTGAAATTTCGTACTGACGGATGGTAACTCGTCTGCATTTGCAGGCCAATAATGTAATCTCGGGACAGTCTTTCGTTTAAGGGCCTAGAAACGCAACTCCACCACCTCTTTATTAGTCGTTATAAAGCCCTGCTTGATTCAGACCCTACCTTGTCCGAGTTTGAATTTGAACAGGTCTCCTCTGTCACGGCTGCTGTCAAACTTTGTTCCGTTAGTAAGAGTACCGGTATAATGGACAGAGACTTCATCACCAAGACCTGGGACCTCATCGCTGGTGGCCTCTTTTAGAATCACCTAGAAACAGATACGCGAGTGATATAATGGACCGAAGGAGACCACCAAATACAAACGCGACAATGATAGGACACAGTCACAGGTGAAGATTGTTGCTTGGTCATTAGGGGGGAAGCGATGGCTTAGTCAATGATGGCGTACTGGGCCTTGAATTGGGGACACCTGGTTCGAACCCAGTTTGGTAAAAACACAACACCCTAGTTAGCTTCGGATCACAATGTTAAACAAAGGAGGTCCACCCATAGAGTTACTTCTCGATAGAGCACATGGCTGTATGCAGAAAGTCTCCTAATAATGCATGGAAAATGCTGAGTCATAAAGACTCAATAGGGGGTAGGCGGATTTCCGCACACCACTCCTGACAGCTGTCATGGAGACACAAAATTACTTTTAGTAGTCCAGATAACCAAAATAGATCCAAGGACTAGAGGACTGGGTGCTGTAGAGTATGTTACAGTAGTATGTGCAGTATGTACAGAGTGTAACTTGATACCAAGCTTACCTTAAGAATGCCGCCGTCTTTAGCTTCTGAAATGTCGACAGCTCCTTCCAAAAGCTCAGCGGGCACTTCATTGGTCGCTGGTGGTGCGCTATCTACCTCCATATTCTCTGTCAGAATAGATATTTAACTTGAAAGAAAAAACTCACGCTTGTTTGTTAAACCTATTGACTGAACCCTACTGCATGGGTCTGTCGTGATGCTGGGTTAGTACTCAATAAATAATAACTCAATTTCTCAATTTAGAGATATTTTTCTAAACTAGTCTAAACGTAATGGTAATGAATGAAAATGATGTTTGTTACTCAGCCAAAAACTGATGTTATTCAGTCCAATTCAATGATTCAATTTCAAACAGTAGTTCACTAGTTACACTAGCAGCTTTTGAGTCAGCTTCACTTTCAACTTTGGGAATTTCAGCTCAATCAATGAACAAGGTCAACAGACACGGACTCTCAAATTGCAATTGAGCGTGTTGTGTGGTGCAAAGACGGTGACTCCTTCGCGAGGTCGATGATTTAAGTCACAGCGACAAATCAATGACTCGTTTACTCAGTCAGTGGCTGAGTGAGTCAATGAGGGAGACTCGAGATTTGAGACACTTCAGTGGGGGTTATTAGGCGCCTCATGGAGAAGGTGCTTCGGTTCAAGAGCTTTCAAGGCCAACGTTTGGCAGCATCCTGCCCTTCTGATTTGCAGTGGTTCTAGTCCTGCTAGGACCGGCAAGAAGATTGCTGGTGTGAATCTCATGCAGCCAGTGATGGTTCTCATGGCCCGGTTGATGGCAGCGTCGAGTTTTCAAGTGTGACGGCTCCTTGCCCACACCGGCAAGCGTATTCTCATCTGCCGGGTACAAGACTAGAGATAGTCATAGTGGCCAGTGGGCTTCCGGTGCCGTACTCTGTGAGTGTGAGTGTGAGTGCGATTAACCGGACGACCCAAGTCAGAAGGTGAAACTAACATTGACAACTGTCTCAAGCGGCAGCGACAGCGCGGAACAACGTGCACCGCTACACCAGCTTGAAATCGCGTACCAACGTCGTGACGAGCTTCGAAAGAGAGACCAGAGAGTGAATCAGTGATTTTGAATTTGTTCTCGACTCGAGGCTGGAGTTTAATTTTGACTTTGAGTCGACTCACTGACTGACCGAGTGGAGTCCGATGTCGATGCTCCCTACACCTCCCCCAAGCTAACCTCACAAAAGTGCAGCGACTTTTGTTGCGTTTATGCTTGTATGTTTCAATTGTGACAAATGATCTTCTCACCTATGTTGCTCTCGAAAACTAGATGAATGCGGGCAAATCTTATCCGAGCTCAGCAATGCTCTTCTGGTGCTAGAAAATTCTCAAAGAACTGCAAGTTCCATTACACTTTGTCTCGTCTATTTGACTTGGTTCAACAATGTGGACGATAGAACATATGTGATTTTCTCCAAAGAGTCTGCTTGTTCTTTTGGCGACAAAAACGCATTGAATCTGTGGTGGAAAAGGGTAAAGGCAACTCCGACTATTAATATTAATCTAGTGACTTGGCTCTTCGGCATGCGGCAGGGAAAAGGGTAAAATATAGACGCATGTCTATGAAGTTGAGGCAAAAGCCTACTCCTTCTCGACTTGGCCCTACTGCTCAACTAGATCACTTAGCTAAATATTGGATACCGACAACAGTAATCAGTTCTCGCCATGGGCCCTGGCGCGCCCGGCAATAAGCCACCAGCAATTCAGTGACATAAAGCTGAGCACTAATTGCACTAACGCATTGTTTTCATGTGAAGGATAATTCTATGACTAATAAATACCATAACATAAGGAGATGATAGCTGCACAATGGCAATAATTCGTTTACCAAACGGTGGGGTTATTAATTAGCTTTATTTTTTTGTCAAAACACATGACATAAAAAAATTGAAATTCACTGCTAACATCATCGGTGACCATTGATGAGACACAAGAAAATATTTTGTGACTTATTCAGAAATGAAATATGTACATGCAAACTTTGGCATGCCATGTCGATTGGTGGCCCAGCCTGCAGAACAGTCTACATAAGTCAGCGCAGTATCAACTATAATAAACTATTGCTTTTTGTCACCAATGTTCCCTTGATGCAAATGCTTTAGATGGTATGCATTATGATAAGTCTTCCCGTGCATGGTCTAGAAGGAAATGATAACTATGATCATATCTAACCAGTGATATAACATCGTCAGCTAGCGATCCCTCGCATTCCGATTGCTCCACTAAGAACGTAAGTTCACCAATGGCTGACTAATCCGGTTAGAGAGGGGCATAGTCTGACGCACGCATGATATTCCAGATTATCGAATGAGACTGAGATGGTTGGCTGCTAGTTGAAATTAATTGCACAAGTCGGTGGTGAAAATAAACATATACCTCATTTCATCAACGAGCTCCAACCAAAGTCTCCCTGTTGCCTAGGTAATGAATGAATGATGGTGTGGGAGTATAAAAACAACAAAAACAAACAAAGTGGCATTGTAATTACAAGTTTGAGAAGAAAAAACTAGTTATTCCCGACTGACACGACGGGCACGTTTCCATGATATTCATCATTTGCTTTGCATCATCAGTGGTATGAGCAACAAATAGGTTATCATGAGTTCATCTTCAGCCCACACAGCAGAGCAAAGAACTGGCATGATCTGCATATCCAAAGCCATATCAATAATATCTAACAAAGCTTGCGTGATAGTGATTCTTTGATGCTGGCTTAGATATCCCAAGCTCCAAGTTATCAATCATTCCTATCAACTTACAATGTAAGTAAGCCCATTCAACCCCCATTCACAGATCAGCTATCAGCGCAGCAGGACATTTGAAGCTAACCAAGTAAAACTTCAGGTAAGAGATCTTTCAATCTAACTTTTTTTGTTCTACGAGGCCATCTGGCCATCCTATTTTGCGGAACTCTTAAGCCTGGGACTTGCTAGGAAACGGTGGGGACTAGAAATTATGTGAGCAAGCCATAGTTAAATCGGGAGCCTGGTGTGACCAGGGCTTGAACCCAGTATCAAGCGTCAGTCACAGAACTTACCTGCTGTTGTTTTGTGCGCACATTTACAACACAACAAGATCAGAGACAGTAAATTATCTAGAATAACAACGCGTAGCTCAGTTGATATAAAGCCCGGATTTGCGGGCGGGGTGTTTTTCTGTGGGCCTTTAGCAATCCCCTCACTTCAACTTGCTAGTGTGGGTTTGGATCACCACGATAAAAAAATGGAGGTCCCAACCAGTGGATAAAGGTTAAAATCACTCCACCTCTCCATTCTCGAGAAAAGTGACTGAGTTTCTGCGGGTGATGTGTAAAGTGCCTTAGGCTGATTGCTCCCCAACCTGGAGTGATGAAACTGACCTGCACGTGGTGCTCCATGCTAAGACATAACTCGTGAAAAACAACCTTTCAAATGCTGTTGGAAGCAACTGGCAGATTTCACATATGCGCTATCAATCGGTGCGAATATAAAAAATTAAATTACATGTATGTGTGTAATGTGAAGAGTGATAAGCTGCAACTCTTAGTGATGGATTGCAAGACATGCATTTAGCTTAGGAGTTAGGAAGCTGGTTATATTGCTCACAGTCTGCTAATGATATGCACCGACCCGGTAAACACTGTTGAACGCAATTTACCGGCATGCCTAAGATTGTGGGGTCAGGGTCAGGGTCAGTGCCATTAATCATCAAATCACTGCCAACAAAATTAACATTGGAACATTAGACTTTGTTACCCTCTCAGCTCAAAGAACTTTGCAATAACGCTTTTCCCCTCATTCATACACTTCTTTCTTCTCTAAGCGGGACAATTCACTAGATAGAAGGTTGAACTAAGAATCAAAACATTCGGGGTCACGCTGGCCTACTGCTGTGAGTGTGATGGTCATAGCTCACACGGTTAGCCTTGTTATGAGGTGGAGCGAAGACCCTCACCCACCCGCAGCACTATGATATTGATGATGTTGTTTTATTGCGCCAAAGGAAATAGATACAGACTGGCAAAAATGGTGGAAAGAAGAAGGGCAAACATGTTGAATCATAACAAGTAGACTCACGAGTACCTATCCGTCAATTAATAGCCGCGAGCTTCATAAAGCAAAATTGGAATAGTCCGTGAATGCATGATGAATTATTTTACTAGCCATGGAAGGAACACTGAAACCCTATGAGGATTTTGATGCCGAGACTGATGCCGGAGCTCTAAGAGAAGCGATGAAGGGCCTGGGAACTTCAGAGGATGAAATCGTTGCTGTACTCGGAGCTCGGACCAATGATCAGCGGATGGAGATCGTCACAACATTCAAGACAATGTACGGAAAGGTAAGTTCACAGTAAGTTTGTGGGCTTACTTACTTCCAAGGGGCAAAATGAAAATGGGGTCTTTAACGCTCATTGAGGAAACACCCTGGTGGTGGGGGGGGGGTGCTGTACACCCAGTGCCCATCCTGCCCAAATATACTTTGAGACTCCGTACTCCTGCCTCCCCAGATGTCAAGTACTGCGGGACTGTTAGTCACTGTGTTGCGTATTTGTCATAGGGTGAGGCTTTGTAAATGCGACATATCATCGGTTGGATGCATTGTGAAAGAATGAATCTTATCACAGTCCAGTCTTTGAGTGACCCTGTTAACTAGATGTATGCAAATATCATGATAAAATACCTGCTAAGTTATTCGTCTTGATTTTGAGATGCATTGGGACTGGTCAGTACTCATTATCATACCAGCTTTAATAAAAATTGTGTGTACATGGGTGTGTTTCAGACATAAGGACACGAAAGCGAGAACTAAATTACATCATACTCATCTACATGTATGTAAATTACATGTACATACAAGCATATACAAATTGTTATCAATCTGGAGAAATTACTGCACAGTTGCTCTTCCTACTCGACTCAAAATTAACTACGCATAAGCCATCTTCCTCATAGGGGTGGGGGGGGGTTTGAGGTCTCATCGAGATGACAGGCAGTTCATCACTTATACTGCATTACCGGCTTGTAATAATCCTATTATATAAAATCAATCATGCAGTATGCACTAGCCGGCTGTATGACAGTATCTTTCCCTACAGAGCTAACCAAACGTGTAGCCATGCATTGAATGTGTTCAGTATTTTGAACAAGGACTATTGTTTACTGATAACCAGCTGTGCGTTTATCTTATTTTTATATAAGATGTCTGCTGTGAGTGCAAGCCATAGATATGCATGTATCTGTGGCGCAAATCCATTCTCAGCATCGGCAGCTATAAGTCTCATGTCCCTTGAGGCATGGCATTATATGCTGTACTTAATGCATTTTATCAGATATGTGACTGGTTAGGTTTGGTTTAGTTTGGGCAGAGCATAGAATCTATGGACCCCCGCCACCCAGGCACCCACTCACGAAGGCAAGACCGGGCTAGACGTCAACCCCGCACCCGCCAACACATGAACAACTACAGCCAGCCAAACAATCCCGGACATCGAGCGGAGTGTCAACCCATCAGTGTAAAAAGCGATACCACTGCTCCTGAGAGACCTGAGAAATAAAAGCTATTAACTGTATACTGTATACCGTCTATATGTGGCGTGACTGTTTTAGGATCTGGTAGAGGAGCTGGAATCGGAACTGAATAATAACTTCCTGAGAGTCTGTAAGAAGCTGTGTCAAAGTCGGTATGAGTTCCTCGCTACCTGCCTTAATGAAGCTATCAAGGTAATAACTCCGACAAAAACCACATGTTGAGTGTAAGCGGATGATACAATGCATGAGCGGATTATATAGACTTTCATGGTTGACAGTAGGTGATTTACCTAAGTTTTGACTGGCATCTTGTATTGAGACTGGAAATCAAATTAGATAATGCTGGGATCAGACGGCCAAGTTTCATCTGGGAAATTTGAAGTCCAGAAGTCCATAGGCAAATTTCACACCAATGCGACTTGGCTTGAGATGCGTGGTAGTGGTTCCAGTCTCACAGTCAACAGCCAACTGTTGCTGGTATCAGACGGGTCGATATTCAGTAGTGCTGAGCCAAGCTTATATACCACAGAGAGTGACAGGGACAGGGGACAATGTACCATTGGTAACGGATTAGTAACAGACAGACATGACTAGACAATAGTAATCGGAAGTCATTTCATTCTTTTATTATCAGTCATGGAGTCATGGTGATAAGAAACTATATGTTTAATTTATAGAGATGTGTCTAGAATTCACCTAAGCAACTGGTCTAACATAAATGGGCAAAGGTTCCATGGAAGATATTACAGCATACAATGCAATTCATGCATGTTATTAACAGTTCCTTAGTGCGAAGGAAAAACTTATGGGAAGGTAGAGGTTGTTATATCACAGCCATTGGCCATGTGGGAGGGGGGGGGAGACCCAACTTGTGTCGGGATCAGTGTAACAGAAAAATGTATTACCAAGAAATATTTAGTGAAATGTCTTAACGAGGAGTTATGTCATCTTGGTTTGTCAATTCGCTCGGTCAAAGGTTTCCACAGAATTGGTTCATGTTATGCTATACCACCAAAAGGAGTCACTCACTAATTTATTTTAGGCGAAGGTCATGCTATTCTGTCACTTTCGAGTTAGAGAGTTTTGCGTAATTGTCTTCTGCATAATGGGGACATTTCTGACTGGGCTTTTCTCGGTGGGCTCCCACTATCATCGGAGGGAAGGCTAGATGCACAGGTGTCAGATAGCAAGCCATAGGATGAAGAGGTGGGACATTCAGCCCTTTGTCCTCGCAAATGTATGAGGTTGTATATTGAAGGAGAGTGTATTGCTCCCTCACCCACTGCATTAGTCTGGCCTGTTACCGAAGAAAAATCGGACTTCCGTTGGCCGCGTCTGTACCAATTCATAGAGTTTCCAATTATCCTGACTCCATGCATTTGCTTTATCGCCTGGCACTGCTCAGCTGTGGGTGTTATTTCACTTGAGTTCGCTTCATGATAGACGCCTGCTGTTCCACTAGACAGAGCCCCTGTACTTCCTCCAGCGTCGAAATGGTCACCAATCTTTGGCCTTTCCTTGAGTGGGCTCATCTCCTCATATTTGTGATGACTTAATTCGGACGCGTGTGACCATGACATTACTCGCCAGGAAATAGGGCTTTTGCAGTTATCATAGCTCGCCGAGGAATTCAATGCAATGCGGTTTCGTGGGGACTTCATCTTTGGCGATTGCTTTGAGATTTTTATCGGATTTGGTGAGAGTATTTTAATATTCGCGATATTCTTCTTGTCATTCAAGCCAAAGAAATATTGATTCATGATAAGGAACTCTTGGAAGAGATGCTCGTGATCATTATAAGCTTTGGTTAACACCATTCGATAGTTAGCCATTTTTTCTTTTATTTTGTATCTTTGCAGTTTTATTCCCGCTTCCGGGGACAGATGTTTTTTAGTTTTGTCATTGGTCTTTTGGCTAAGCACTGACTTTAGTCGACTCAGTTTTGCTTCTATCGTTGTTCCATTGGTCGTTTCCTCCAAATACAAAAGAGTGTGTTCCCGAGTCTTTCTTTGAATCATTTCTGTACCCTGGCCCAATTCATGTGATCGGTGGGTTTTCGCAAAATCGACATGTTCGTGTATCTTTCTCT
>Ga0224511_10002050_pt1 | contig 13110 bp, 11 predicted proteins | sample SF_May12_sed_USG_2_FD_169988 | JGI IMG/M metagenome (GOLD analysis project Ga0224511, IMG submission 169988) | Sediment microbial communities from San Francisco Bay, California, United States - SF_May12_sed_USGS_8_1 | ecosystem: Environmental > Aquatic > Marine > Sediment | place: USA...
GGGGCACAACTGAGTAAAACATCTTCAATTGATTTTCATTAGTAGTATCTGTCCTATAATAAGCACCTGTTTTGCACATGCGCAGTAAGCAGTTATGGAACTACGGATTTTTTGACAGATAAACACTAATATTTTCAAATATAACTTGAAAATGTCGTGTTTAACACGTCAAAAAGCTACATTTTTGCTTGTTTTAAATGGATTTCGTATAAATATTTGGTAAGTACCTGTTTTTTGCATGTTCTTGAAGTTAAAGATTGGCTGATGAACCGGACCAGTCTTCGGATAGAATGCTGGCACGGAGTCCTATTCTTCTTACGTAATAGCACGTGAAACCAATAACCACGACTTTAGGAAAACCCACGTAATTAGGTTAACATACCATACTTTTTGGTAAACAGATACTTTCAAATCAATGACACGGTACACATTTTGTCTCAAATACTGTTTAATTTCACCACAAAATTTCATTAGTTTGATCCGCTTGTTTGACCTAGCTTTTTCAAATAAATAAAATTTGTCATTGATTAGAGACAAACGATGCCCCTCCATTTGTGATCCTAATGTTGAGCTATCCTATCATAATGAGTTATCTTATGTTTTCATTAAAATTTCATAAATACTATTAGTCTTAAATTGTCAATGTTCAGGACTTGCGCCTGCCTTATGTAGTCAGTATTGACTTTTGGCAGTATAAAGTTGAAGTTGAATTAAAATCAAACTGCCAGTCTAAGGGTCACAGTTTAAAGCCTAAGGCTTCTATTACACAGCTCTGTTATAATAACGGATGGCCATCTCGTCTGTCATCCAAAAACATGTTGGTTTAACAAACATACAGTGTTTATTACACTTCTCCATTTTTTCTCATAGATTTCCATGTAAAATTGAGTTTCATCAAATAATGTTATATCCTGTATAATTCTTAATTCTATTAAAATTTAATCAAATTATATGTAAATCCATAAAACACATTAACTATTGTCACTCTTAATTTAAAGTTTATTTCGACTGTCACAAAATTACCCTTATTTTTATGAATGTCAAAAACTTCTGTTGTAAAAGCATTGGCTGTTTTCTGGCTATAATTCAGTGTGAATATAATGTCCTTTTGCATTTTCAGTGAAGTTTCACTTTAAATTAGGCATCTTTTCTAGTCAAAACATATCCGTTAACTGGCTGTCGTCCGTAAAAAATGCTCACTGCGCATAACAAAACAGACACCTTTGTGTTAACAATAAGCTAATCATGTAATGGAGCATTGGAGCTGTGTAATGTACCCCACGCTTTCTTTGTTGAGCGAAACTTTACAATTCAGTGATGTGTTTGACGAATTATTTCTGATGGAGGCTTTGCAGAGCTGTGTAAAAGCAGCCTTAGAAAAGAGAGTGTAAAACTTAATTCAATCAATTTCATTTCACTGACATTATTCCAGCTGTCTGCTGGTCCTTAATAGTTTAGGTTATGATTTCAGGCTCGACAATCATACATTATAAAGAGAATGGTGTTGATTTATCTGTCTTACTGTCTACTGGTATAACATGGGATAATTTCTCAATTGTTGTTTGTATAATTTCAGACCTGCCGTACATAGAGAGAGAATGGCGTCCTTTCAGCTCGTGGGAGAAGAATGGGACAGCGATGAGTTTCACATGGCCCTCAAGGTCGTCCTCAAGTGTGAGATACAGTCACTGGTGAGGCGTAAACCTTTTAAATAATAACAGCATAATAAAAACTTTCTAAAAATATTAACCTTTCAATGTTTGTTTGTTGTGTCTGATTCTGTGTGTTTGCTGTTGCACCATCTATTTTTGTGTGGTCCATTAAAAAAATAAACAATTATGGGCACCATTTTGTCATGGTGCCTGCCTGTTTTGTTTGCAACATTTGTTCTTTGACTATCTCTTCAATTTCGATTGATTTAAACTATCCTTTGTTTTCCTTTTAACCCACCAACATTTAAAGGCAAAAGTTGTGAAATATATAGTATTGATTACTGTATATAACGTTCTTATTGAATTTTAAACTAAAACATGACGACTTTAGTTAGACAACTTGCACATAAAGGATACTGCAGCTTTTGTATTAATTTCTTATAAAGGACTAGCGTTATAAGAAGAGTTCTGCTATGAACTCTTGAATCTGTTATCCCACAACCCTGTGATGTGTTGTCCGCAGCAGTGGCACAGTGTTAGAGCAGGAGGTCGTGGGTTCGATCCCCAACCGTGTCATACCAAAGATGTTATAAAAATGGTACCAGATGCTTCCTTGCTTATTGCACAGCATATAAGGATAAGTCTGGCTTCTCTCCTGTCAAACTTTGTTCAAAACATGAAATGGATTCCATGTGCAATGAGCTGTTGAGAGTGATTAATATTTATAAGTTGGAATAACTTGCTTCCAATTGACCTTAATTAAATAAGTATAAACCATGTGTTGTCCATGTTTCAGCTGGATCGACTAGCCGAGGCAGGGGAGGAGGCTGTGCTGTTGACGGCCAGCTCGGGAGAGCAGTGTACGGGAGTCCTAGCCTCCAGTAACGGCCTGCGTTTCATCAACACACAAGACATCTCACCTCTCAAGGACAGATTTCTAACTTACCTCATCTCAGGTGGGTTGTATGGCTTAAAGATGCTGGGTCTGTATCTTTATACCCTTATAATCGGTCACAAATAATATTAACAGAGATTTGTGCATTTCTCTATTCACTATTTAGTAGTAGCACAGTAAGGCCAATCAATAAAGCATACAATAAATATGTATTTTGGGCAAACCAGCCCTACCTAGAAAATGATGGTGGCACTACAGGGTTTTGGGGGCTTTCATATTCCCCCCCCTTATAATTTCAAGCTGAAAAGATGTATTTTCATTGTAAAAAAACAAACCCGGCCATACCTACCTTTTAAATGTGGTTACCTGAAACGACCTTATTTTTTGCTAGCTTGATTCTTAATAAAATTATGATGTTTCCTGAAATTTGTGTTTCAGGAGGAAAAATTCCAAGCAATATTCCAAATGCAGTCCAGCCAAAGTCTTTTCAACCTGCAGGTGTGTAGATAATTTGTACATTACTTCCATTACTCATACTTTGAACAATTTAAAGAGATCTGCTTAAAATTTTCAAGACAAAAATTTGATTTTTAAAAATAAAAAATGCATACATTTCTACTTAAATATACTGAAACGTCATGGTGTTTGCATTTAATGGTTTGGACATATGGCCATGATTGGCTTTCTATTTACCCCCTTTGTCCATCTGAAGTAGATCACTTCTGGTTTACCTTTTGTCAGCTTTCATAAACTTCCCATTAAAAAGTATGAGTATAAATACATAAAAAACCAGCAATATTTAAGTGTTTTTGTTACAAGTTTTTATATTCTTATAAGAGTCAAACTCTGTTAGCAAGTCATGTAAAAGTTCAATTAAAGTTGTTTGTTGGAGTGTTCAAAAGCAACAAATTCATGATTTTTGTAAAGATATATTGAAGCATTTGTTGATACATTTTTCTTTCCACTAAGGTCCACGACAGCAAGGCCCTGGGGGTCAGAATCTAGCTCATCTCCATGGCAACCAGACCAACAAAGTTCAGCAGCCCCAGGCGTTCACAGGGAAACGCCCCCTTGATCCCTCACCTTTACAACAACAGGCCAATCAGATCGCGCCACAAGTCAGCCAGGATCCTAAGAGACGCAAGGTTGAACTGTCCCCACAGAAGGATGGTTTACAAGTGGGTGTCAGTAAGTCAGGCAATGTTATGCCAGTTGTTGGGACCTCAAAACAGGCTACACCAGTGAAAGGTCAACAACAACAATTACAACAACAACAGCAGCAGATGTCTTCAAACAAACAACAGCCTCACGCTCAGACAGACACTAAGCTAAAGACTACCAAAGTGGTGTCCAAGTCAGGTGGATTTACTGAAGAAAAGCTCTCAGATGCTGAGTTTAAGAAATTTCTCAGTCAGTGTAAGCCCACCTTTCCTGCTGATCAGGAAATCAAAGAGCCTGAAAAGGACTCTGATAACAAGAAAATGGATTCTTCCAAGTCCCTTGCCCCTTCTGGGCCTAACCCAAAGACCAGCATGACCAAGACTGAATCAAGCAGTGCACTAGTGAAATCTACCCCCACTACTGCTATGGACTCCAAGCAACAGGCTTCTAGGCCGCATTTGGCAACAGCAGGGTTTCCTAGTAGTGCCAGTAAGTCAGACTTAACAGACAACAAACAGTGTCAGAATCAGTTGAAAACACCGGATCCAAGACAAGGAAAGCAGACCAATACTCCTGTCAAGCCCGGGGAGATCAAGCCAGCAGCTCCTGCCAAGGGTGTAGGCAAAGCAGAGAAGGCTTTAAACAGGTAGCTTTAACAGCATTGTCGGTTATCCCCCGTTACATTACTCCGCTATGCTGCATTAGGTACCGTGAGACAATTGGCTAGGAAAATCTCGTAGTCAAGAATAATTAATAAGGCAGTTTCATTGGTGCCATAAGGAAACCTCCATGCATAAATAGCCAATGAAATTACATTTTATATCTAAGGTTCGGTTTAGCATTCAAAATGGCGACCTCCATGAGTGATGTTGCTAAAGCGAGTGATTTATTCGGCATTAACAAGTTTGAGGAGATTGAAGAGTATTTTAATGTAACATGCAATTTTATTGAAAGAAGATTGGTCTCCCCTGCCTCATGCATATTCATGAAAACGAGATTTTGCTGGTCAAATTTCCCACGGTATGTATGGAGGGTAATAGAATAAAGTACTGTGGGTGCCGACGATGCTTTAACGGAAATGTATTTTTTTTTCATATTGCAATATTGTTTATGTCATTAAAACTGCTACACATTTCGAGATTGTTTAAATATTGTTAAGAATTAACTCTAGGTTTGTCAAATTCACTTAAAAATTCACTGAATTAACTGATAATATAGTCTTTAAACAATATTTATCGGATAAATAATACTTTTAAATTCAAATAATGCTAATTTTTGGTAACAATGTCTTTCTTTTGATCTTGATATTGAGTCTATGTTGACTACTGTTATTTTCTTCTGGCAGCATTGACAACATAGAGAACATAGACAATGAGACGCTGATCAAGATGACCAAACAGAAGCATCTCGAGACCATGTCAGCGGAGGATCGAGAAATCCACGCCAAGCTCACCGCCAAGATGTCCTGGGTTGTCGAGTACCCCAAGGACGGCAAAAATCCGCCGCCACAACAACCTGGGTCCAACCAACAACCCGCCGCAGGTCAACAGATAAAGCAGACACAATCTCTAGCTAATCTTAACTCTGGTGGAAATGTACAAAGCAATGCATCTCAGAATGTTAATGCACAGAAGCAGATTTTGGCTAATCAGATGTACGGTCCTCAGATGCAAGCAGGGTTTGATCCTTACGGCGATGAAGAAGAAGAAGAGGAAGAAGATTATGACGAAGACGAGTTTGATGAAGAAGGATTGGATGAGGAGGATCGGGAAAAGTTGCGCCAGATGCGCGAGGCTCACTTGGCTAAACAGGCCGCCATGGGGCTAGCTGGGGGACTTGGGGAGGGGGGTGAGATGGGGTTCGATGATATGGATTACGAGGGGGAAGAAGAGGAGGGGGAGGGGTATGAGGACTACGATGAGGAGTATGAGGAGATGGATATGCAGCAAGGACCTGGGAGTATGGGTGATATGGGCGGGATGATGGGGGCTCCGGGGTCAAGGCCACAGGGTCATGGGGGTCAGGGCGGGCAGTTTATGCAACAGCTGAATCCCGAGGACGCACACATGGAGAACTTCCTGTTGATGGGAGTGATGGCCAAGTGCCAGATCTGCAATAAGATTGTGCGGCGGACAGAGACGAAAATGCATATGGATATTCATGAAAAAGAGTTGGTTGATGAGGAAGAGGAGGGGGAAGAGGGTGCAGAATTTGATGGATATGTGGAGGAAAATGCAGATTATGATGAAGACTCCGTAGAAGGGTACCCTAGTCAGTCGGGGAACGCGTATCTAGGGCATAGTCAGGGTGGTGAGGGGTTTCCTAGTCAGTCAGGTGAGGGATACCATGATCAGGGTGGGATTGAGGGGGAGTTTGAGGCAAGGGCAAAGGGTGAAGATGATTATGATGAGGAGGAAGGGGGTGAGGAGGATTTTGGTGAGGGTGGGATGACATTTACGGCGGAGAAACTTAGTGGTGAGATGCTGGTTGCTGAGAGAATTCCTAGTGAGTCGGAAGAGGTCGCTGGGCCCGGGGTGGATAATACTGTGTGCGAGGTGTGTAATAAACGCTTTGCTAGCTCGGCCAATATGAGGAGGCATAAGCTGAAACTGCACCCAGAGGCCTGGGGAGGGGGGGGGGGGGGAGGGGGAGTGGTAGGTTTAGGAGCGGGGACAAGTGGGACCCCGGCAGAGAAAAAGTTCAAGTGTCCATTGTGTGAAAAAGACTTTATTACCAAAGGCCCTTTAACGAAACATTTAAAGAAAGTTCATCCCGACTACAAATCATCAGACATTTTGAATTCCTCAACACTAAGCCAATCATCGGACAGTAACAGCAAACTTAGATCTCTCTCTGAAAGTCAAGATTCCAAAGAGTCACACAGTCAACATAGTGAACCAAATACAGAGGTGCCGTCTCAAGACATTTCCAATACTCATTCATCTCAATCATGGTCCCACGACGGCTCCCGGCTCTCGAGTGGCCAAGATGGTTCCCAGCAGCCCCTGGGTGGGGCGGATGAGGCCCTAGGGGCGGGGGAGGAAGGCGCCAACGATGGGGAAGAAGCGGGTGCTGACAGCGAGTCGGAACCCTGGAAATGTGGCGTCTGCTTGCAGGAGTTTGACACTGAAAGCAGCCTCACAGACCATATGGCAGCCACACACCTAAATATTGATTAGGTAATCTACGTCTATATGTATACATGTACTTAGTTTTCCATAAACTTATATTATTATTTACAAGTAGAAATTAACCAGTATTTTAATTTTTTTTTGTATAATTATAATGACTGTGGAAAAGCTATCACACACTCTAAATCAGTTGGACTAGAGGCTAAATTAATAAATTTATACGCTTTACACACTAGTCTGCTGCTGCATATATGGTGTAAAATCACACAATTGTGTGTTTACAATGTTTAGCCTAAAATAAAAACAAGGGGCATATAAACAGGGTTAAAGAGTTTTACTCCTATTAACATTGTTGTCCACCTTGTATTTTCAGAAAAGATGAACTTGGATCATCAGTTGGAAAAAAGTGCTAACATGACTGGGGCCAGGGCTGTTCCATAAGTAAACAGATGGCAGCTGAGTAAAGGACAGAGTTGAATGCTTTACACTTGTATATAATGTGACATTTGTTAATAAGCTGTCTACATACATTTAGGGCAATCCTCAACCAATTGTATTGGTAAAACTTCTATATAACCAATTTCTACATACATTTGGGACATCCCTCAAAGAATTGTATCGTTAAAAGTTCTATATATATACCCGATTTCTAGATCTATACATGACATTTGGGACATCCCTCGAACAAGACAGTTGTCTGAAGTTCTGTTTGCCTTCTATATAAAATGGTAAAAATGCAGTCTACAGACATTTATTGTTGCAAATAACTTACATTTAAAATAATTATGACCTTGTCTAGGGTTTACGATCTCTTGTAATTTTTGATTTACTAAATAAGTCTATGTAGTTATACACATCAGTCTGTACGCTACTATTTTGTAGTGTTTTATGTTAAATTATGGTGCAGTAATATTTGTAGACACATAGAAACTCAAAGTTTTGTTTTTTTATTCAAATTATATAAATAATTGTACATGTAAGGCAGGTTGTTATAACTCATGGCCACTCAATCCATTTGCCATATGTGTTTTAAATTCTTTCGAAAATTATTGTTGACAATTGTAATTTTGAAGGAATTGCATACATTCACGAAAATAGAACCTAATTTATTAAGCAATGACACAGATTTAAAATACAGATTCTTCATTATATTTTTTTGCAAAATTTAGAAATAGAATGAAAAATATACATTAAAATCTGTGAGAAACATGTATGTAATGTTAATATGTTGAAATCTGAGTTCAGTTTTGTTAAATGTTAAGATTGTTTTTAATGATCAGTTAAATCAATCATCTTGTTTTCTAAGAAATCATGATGATGCTAGTGACATTGGTTGTTGTTGTAAAAAAAAAACTAATGTGGATTTGTCAAGGAGATTTTTCTGCTTGTAAACATATCTTAACCTTACTTTAAAACTTTAAAGTGGAATCAATAGAAGTCAGTAAATGTTTCTTTTTGGGATGTGTTAAATTTCTTTTTAATAGCTAGTCTATTAGGGTATTACTATTTCTTTGATAAGAAAACTTTGTAAATGAAATGCCAAATCTTCTGGTCTGGCATTGTATTATGTTGTCCATTGTATGATGTCAAAATTATTGTACTTGTCAAATAAAAAATTAAAGCATTGTTTTATTTGTCACACTGTCTGTTCCTAGAGGTTAAGCCTTAAAAAAATAATCTGTTTCTCAAGCTAAATGACATATTTTTATTGTTACATAAAATAATAACAAGAAATGCCGCAATGCGACGAAACCAGGTATTCAACGACTCAACCAAGTATTGATATGACAGGAAAAAGAAATGAAAGATGGCAGTGAAGAAATAAATAATGCCGTTATTTTGGTTGCATTGGTTGCATGCACCAAGTTTGGTGTCAAAAGGCCAAAGCAAACTAAAGTTATTGAGCGGAAACCGAATTTCTATTTTTGTAACAGTGACTTTGACCTTGATCACATACACCTGGGTAGCAATCCCAAGCTGTGTCTTGATGTAAGCTACCTATACAGCAAGTTTGGTTTCAATAGGCCAAAGCAAACTAAAGTTATTGAGCAGAAACTGAATTTCGATTTTTAGTAACAGTGACCTTGACCTTGATCACAGACACCTGGGTAGCAATCCCAAGCTGCGTCTTGATATAAGCTACCCATCCAGCAAGCTTGGTGTCAATAGGCCAAAGCAAACTAAAGTTATTGAGCGGAAACTGCATTTCTATTTTTAGTAACAGTGACCTTGACCTTGATCACAGACACCTGGGTAGCAATCCAAAGCTGCACATTGATGTAAGCTTCCCATACACCATGTTTGGTGTCAATATGCCAGAGCAAACTAAAGTTATTGAGTGAAAACTGAATTTCTATTTTTAGTTACTGTGACCTTGACCTTGATCACATACACCTAGGTAGCAATCCCAAGCTGTGTCTTGATGTAAGCTACCCATACAGCAAGTTTGGTGTCAATAGGCCAAAGCAAACTAAAGTTATTGAGCAGAAACTGAATTTCGATTTTTAGTAACAGTGACCTTGATCACTGACACCTGGGTACCCAAGCTGCGTCTTGATGTAAGCTACCCATACAGCAAGTTTAGTGTCAATAGGCCAAAGCAAACTAAAGTTATTGAGCGGAAACTGAATTTCTATTTTAAGTAACAGTGACCTTGACCTTGATCACAGACACCTGGGTAGCAATCCCAAGCTGCGTCTTGATATAAGCTACCCACCCAGCAAGTTTGGTGTCAATAGGCCAAAGCAAACTAAAGTTATTGAGCGGAAACTGAATTTCTATGTTTAGTAACAGTGACCTTGACCTTGATCACATACACCTGGGTAGCAATCCAAAGCTGCACCTTGATGTAAGCTACCCATACACCATGTTTGGTGTCAATATGCCAAAGCAAACTAAAATTATTGAGTGAAAACTGAATTTCTATTTTTAGTAACAGTGACCTTGACCTTGATCACAGACAACGGGTTAGCAATCCAAAGCTGCGTCTTGATGTAAGCTACCCATACACCAAGTTTGGTGTCAATAGGCCAGAGCAAATTATTGAGTTATTGAGCGGAAACCTCAGTTTGACTCCACTTAAGATACGCCGGCCCGCCTGCCCAACCGCCCGCCATTCACCAATCTAATAACCAGGGTTTTCGTTGAAAACCTGGATAAAAATTTAAAAAATCCCAACCCATCTTGTGTGCCATAAGTAGGTCATGTGGACGCTGTGGGGACGCTGTAAAGACGTTGGTGTGCACACTGTAACTGGCTTTGATATTTTAGGCATACATGTACATTTGTATTTCAAAATGACATCACAAAAATGTGTGCAGATTTTTTTAGCGCTATACAAACGGTCTGGCATTGCCGTTCGGTGTGACAGGGGCTTTTCCTGAAACACTTTGTCCGGTAAAACAGAAGGTTGAGGGTTTGATCCCAAGACCCTGGTTATGAAACATCATTCTGTGACTTGGCACCCAGTATGGGGGCATGGCTGTTCCCGATTGAAGTAAAATGTATTTTAAGGTTAGGGGTTTAAGCCCAACCGTTTGATGTGATGATTGATACTAGACAAAGCGCTATGTCTGGTACTCTGGGCCCCGTTTTACTTAAGTCCTTAAGCAAACTTAAGTCTGAAATTTGCGTAACTTTTTTGCTTACGCAAGAATTTTTGACGTAACTGCCTTTTAAAACCAGACATAGCTCTTTGTCTAGTATCAATCATCACAGCAGCTTAATGGGCGTTTTGACTTGGGTCAGTCGCTTGCAGAGTACATGTAACATAGTTTTGAATATGATGAAGTCCTTTTGGTTTGCATGTGTCCAACTACTTCCCCTTATTCAATGTTATAATACGATAGGACCAACTTGGTTTGATGGTAACTACACAGCGATCCGGTCCCGACTTAATTATCTGACGGCTGGTTAGTACATATTACATGATATTACGTCACATAAAAAAGGCTAGTGCCAATAAAACAGAAACACTGGTTTGGTGGACTGACTGCCAGAATATGACCTAACCCGGATTGAAAAAGGTATCATTTTAATCAAACAAACCAACATGGGACTGTACTAGCGTTGTACCAATACCCAAAGGATTTTTACATATTTTTTTATAGTTCTTAAATAAAAATTAAATCAGAATCAAGGTCAGCTCCTTTACTTTTGGTTTTTGCACTATTCAGACCAATAAAAATAATTTACATGAAAATGCATGATGTATTAAATAGGAGTCTTCGTTAATGGGTACAAGGCCAGTATATGTCGTAAAACATTATCATAACTTCATTTGTACATAAACAAAAACACATAAATTAATAGGTTTCAGGTTTTTTATATAATTTATTTGAAACATTTACACATGTAATATACATAGAAAATCTGTATGTACATCCTAAAACTTATAATCACATTAAATATAATATATTTGCACAGAAGAGACACCAACATCAAATTTATTATAAATGGAATAAAATTCACAAGTAAACAAATATTGTCTACAATAAAACATAGTGACAAAAGATGTTTATTTCTAAAAGTTAACACAAAACTTAACTATAACTACTCATAACATACAGATACGTTTATCAATGGAATTAATGATAATACTGCAGATATACAAGGTTTATCAATGGAATTAATGATAATACTGCAGATATACAAGGGCTGACAATAAACACAAGGACGGATGCTGTCAAATGTGACATACAGTAGTTTACTAAAATCAAAGAGTTTTCATGCCTACACTGGTCTTAAATACATGTAACTAAAGCCTGTTAGAAAGGCTTATAAAAAAAGATCAACAACTACAAAAAACAACATTTTAGATACTTGTATTAAAGAAACGTATTTAAACAATACAGAAATTTTCGTTGTTTAACCCAAGTGTTTAAAAAACAAAATAGAAACTGGGATTTTCATAAGTCACATTTCAGAAACATACTGGAAACTCAGGGAGTTTTACATGTCGCATTTACGGACTATAATACGCATTTCAGAAACATATTGATTGTTGGCAGTGTTAGAAAATATTCACCAGAAGACAGAAAATTATTAAAGACAACAAACATTATTTTAAAGACTCACAGAAATTGACATTATTAAACCCCTGCAAAAGAGTAGTCAAACTCAACATTGGCAACGCCTACAACAGAACAGTGTACGTATAGGTTCATATATTACGATTGTATGCAAAATAAATGTAAGCGAGCGACAGCGGACCGTGCCAATGACACCCGGATTGACCATTTCGACGACATCTGTGTTTAACTAGATTGTATTTTTTTTATGAATAAACTTGATTAAAACGTTTTGTTTTATTATCTTCCCGTTTTAGATAGAAAACACCCCTCTTTTTTCTTCACAGTGGACTGGTCTCAAGTAGGCGGAGCAAGATTTTCTAATATTAGAACTCCAATAACTGAACCATTTAATGATCTCACTTACTGGTTATTGGGGGCAGTTTTGACAGTTATGAACCAATATATGAAATAAATCGGTCTTGCATTTGAAAATTTCATGAGTTCTGATTGGCCATGGAAGTAGGGTGAACTGTAAAATACATTGTACATCTGTCAAACATAGAAGATGAGTTTCATTTTGTTTTAATTAGATGCCTATGTAACAAAATAAGACAAAATATATTCCTATGTACTTTTGATGTAGACCTAGTATAGGTAAATTTATTGAGTTAATTTTATTACACAAACTTAGTGTTTATGTTCACAAAGCTTTATTAGGACAGAACATCGTTATGTACATAACACAAAAGACTAAATTTGAAAAGGTGTTGTACAGATCTTTTCAATAGTTTTTTTATTTTATGCAACCAATGCCATGTCAATGTTGTTTGGAGTGCTTTTTGTCAAAAATAACATTTTACAGAGAACTCTTAAAAACTGCAAACAAATAAAGAATTTTTTATTATATAAAGAACAATAAAAAACCTTCAACAATCTCATAAATGAGATATATTTTAAGACACAATGGTATTTTCACATGCTGTATAGTAGAAGACATTGATTCTCAACAGCATAAGGAAAGGTAGACACCTTAAGACAGCAAAGTCAAATAAACTAGAAATGTGTCCATGGGACACGGATGCCCACGCTAAATGCATTGACTATGTTTTTATAAAAGGCCCATAACTCTGTCAAAAATTAGTGGATTGTAACCCAAATCGAACTTGACCTGTGTTTTGATATTATATATCAACATACTAAATTTGAATTGAATCGATGCAGTCTTTCAAAAGTTATTGAGCGGACACCAAATTTTGATA
>Ga0224511_10002052_pt1 | contig 13109 bp, 9 predicted proteins | sample SF_May12_sed_USG_2_FD_169988 | JGI IMG/M metagenome (GOLD analysis project Ga0224511, IMG submission 169988) | Sediment microbial communities from San Francisco Bay, California, United States - SF_May12_sed_USGS_8_1 | ecosystem: Environmental > Aquatic > Marine > Sediment | place: USA...
TTGGATCCGCCACTGACAAGTGCACACTGATTTAGGCATATACGTATGAAGCATAGTTGATATAACTAAGAATACCCAACATAAGAACTACATGTAACATGTTAAACTGAACAAGAATAAAGAAAATTAAAAGTAAATTATAAATAAAAAAAATAAGTACAAATGTCTATGATTAGGCTCATGAAAGTTTTTAATTTACATATTTTTTGGACAAACAATACAACATTTTGTATTTTAAGCACAATAAAGAATATGAGTTGAGTATTAAAAAAATACCACATGAGACATAATTGCGTTACAAAATAATACAAACAATAACAAAACAGTTTATGTTATAAACGATACATTGTATACATGTAGATAGTGTCTTTATGCATTGGCATAGACGTTGTCTGTGTTGGCATATGTGTTGTCTGAAGCCGCGAGGGATTCCATACATTCATGACAGAAGTCAAAATGTGCCTTAAACAAAAAATACATTGTTGTAAATAGTGACAAGTAAAGGTTGTAAAGTTTTAGAACGTTTTCGGCAAAATGCACTCAATTTTTTCTTATACATCGCATACAAATTACTTCGAATAATATTGCTTAGTAATACCTCATAATTAAAGTGTACTGATAAATGAAAACTGTGTTTAATTATTGAAATCGATTTCCACATTCTATACAACATATTCTACCATGCGATCCCAACATACCTGGGTTTCAATAGCGCTTCCTCGTGCAGCCCGGACCTTCCTCACGGTGTTGATGACGCTTGCCTGACCCTCACACGTGACTTGCTCCAGCAGGAAAAACACCGCACTGAACAGCCCGCACCGCTCTGCCGCGTTCCTGTGACGAACAACATTACTAGTATATAATTTTAAAACATAAACATAAAACACAACGTGCGAGAAGAACTGCCTAGATACTTATGAGTTTTTTAACAAAATCCACAAACAACGCACACATTACGAGTACATAGCTATAATGAAAGTTGTGTGTGCAAAGCCATGAACATAGTTTTCATATTAACACACTTCACATTTCTATTTGAAATAATGCAATGTTTTACACGTGGGATAAAAACATATCTGAGACAACTTCTTCTGCAAACATGTAAAAGAATGTCCACTTAAAACGACTTACTTGCAGTGTACAAGTATTGGTCCTCCATCTGGCGATGCCTTTGACAGCTCGTCAACAGCTTGAATGAAATTGAAGAACTCTGCTGCTGAACTTGGTACTGGACTTGTACCGTCCCATCCAGTAAAGTGTAGATGGGTGAAAGTCCTCTTTTGTGTCTTCTGCAATATAGAATTATATTCGAATTCAATTAACAGTTAATATTTCGATACTGCACAGCTTCACACTTGATTTGAAACTTTTATATAATATTTTAATTTCCAAATAACTGTCCGTTCGAAACAAACTCAAACAATTATTTTTATTTAAAGTAAATTGAGAGTTGACCAGATTAGCTGCTCTCCCTTCAACCACCAGCGATCGTTTTGAGAAGTAAGGTAAAGTCTTAGCGTCCTTTGTACTTGTGACTTGGACAAGTTCTGTTCGCAACACTTGGTTTTCAGCGGGGAAATATTCACCAATGTCCTGAAAATGTGCAGAGAAAATGTTATAAATGTTATAATCGTGCATGATCGGGGAAAAATGACCACTTGTTGAACGTTTCCAGTATAAATGCATGGTTAGAAAACATAATTTTAAAGTTTAGTGCTTTATAAACTCATATATACTAGCATATGTTATTGTACAAGACACAATATGTGAACTATTATTGGCTACTACTTCTGTTCACCTTGGTGTTGCTGTTTTCAGGGTCCATGTTGACGATACAGGAGCATCTTTCCTGGAGAGCTAGCAACAGGAAGTCGTCTACCGTCCCTGGAAGGGGCGTCTGTGCCAGTACCAGCCTATTGGCAATTTTCAGGCTCTGCAATTATATATAAATGCATTTCATGACTTCCTGTAGCATAAGTAATTCAGTTATGGTGGTGTCGCTTTTATCTGTTATCTTATTGTGCATGCCACATATAAGTCCAATGTAGATATGAAATACAACGAATCATTATGGATATGTAGATAAGATTAACTCTTATGTTAGAAAGTAATCGCTCTGTTGGTGTTTAGTAAAATTATGAATTACCTCCATCGGAAGTCATTATCACTTACATTTAGGTAGATGGCGTTTATGTATCCGTCTGATCCTGATTGTTGGCCTAAACGTAGTTTCGGCCTATGGTCATCACCTGAATAGGACAAAAGTGCACCCGAAAGGTCACTACTTTGTATAAGAATGTAATTTGTAATGGCATGTGTAAATTAAAAGCATTTTGATGTAGTTAACACTGTATCCAAAAATAAAAGCTATAACTTTGCGTGCATGTGTTACCAGGTATATCAGCTCCCGGGCGGTTTTTGTCCTGGTGACCCCTGTTGATGGCCAAGGCTTCCTCCTCCTCCTCCTCCGTTATCGGATCTGTGCACTGCTGTAACAACTAAGAAAACAGACGGGATTACCCAGTCTCTTGCACTCTTCAGGAAACTGTATACTGTTTTCAAAATAAAGCCCTTATAAATGTAAATGAAATCAAGAATATAAGCAATCCAAAATTAAGCATTAAGCACAATTCATTACACATTTTCCACATTTTCCGGTTAATTTTTTTCCATTCGAGACGATGAAGAATGTTTACATTTTGTGGTACCTTGAATTGTTCGTGGAGGTTCACGCCTTTGTTTTGTTGCTTGTAAAGAGAGAAGTTTTCGACCTTGACTGGCTCCCAAGGCAGGATGAGTGTGTGCACGAGGGCGTGGTGCAGGTACCGGTACTGCTCCTAAAAGGCAACACTCAGATTGGGATACACATGTATTACTTATTTTTGTCATCGGAAATATTACTTAGTCATATTATTTTCAGATCACATTCACCATACTGAATATTATTCTTGAAAAGAAGAAATCACGTTAACTGTGTTTTTATATAAATGTGTAAACACGGATGCAATACTATTCCATATTTATTAAATCATGTAAGGTCAATAAGCAACAACAATAATGTTTCAATAATATTACGTACATCGATGGTTAATGGATACTAAATGAAGTGAGATTGCTAACGAGCATTATTAACATATAAAGCATAATCGTCTTACCAGTGTCTGTATCATGTTTGGTCTGTTCTGACGCATGTTGATGACACATCCGGGCACGTCGATGCGACCAGTGTCAAGGCCCTCTTTGGTGAGGATGTCCAGAGCAATATACGTCCCTGTCCGACCGATACCCGCGCTAAGGAAACACATTATATTAACAAAGCGGAGCGAGACCTACAGGTGTCGATAACAGGAACGTATACATGTATCCCTGAAGACAAATATATACATAGCACAGCGCCTCAACAAGTTTTGTATCAACTGTTAAGTGCTGTTTAAAGTCAAAGTCGCATAACAGCGTTTTCAAATAAGTAAACCAACATGGTTACGCAACGAGCAGATAATTATAACTATCTCTCATCCCCCATAGGTTGCCGAATTAAATACAACTGATTGCCAAACGAATGCACCAAACAATACTTTCACGAACGTTCTACCTGCAATGAACGACGACAGGTCCGATCATCTTGGTAGGCAATGACATCACGCGGTGACGGAAGTCGACGAGAGTGGTGACATCATGTGGAACACCTCGATCCGGCCAGCTTGTGTAGTGCATTTGGTGCAAAACACGATTTTCTATGCCCTATTAACAAAGATTTACTAACGATAGTTCGGTTGTTTTTCACTTTTGAACATATCTTACATATTATCCCAAGTAAACATGGATTGTAACATTAGTTGTGCTATTTACTGTTTTACCTTTTCTATACCAAACGTTCTGTGTGTAAACTCAGCATTGTGGTCCTCTTCTGTGCACGTCACTGTAATCCCACCGTACGTTCTGGTCGTGTTGTTGTTAGGCCAGTACTGCTCACACTTGTCCTTCTGTAAAAATAGCCGCCATTGTTAATATTCTAGTTTACGTGTTTGGACACTGTGTAAATGAGTTTACTTGTAATAAAATGTTATTTTGTTGTTTAAAAAGTGATCATTAATTTGACAAAAAAGGCAAAGTCCGAAGGAAGCATAGCTTGAATAGCGTTCAATACATGTAGTTATGAAAATGCTACTCCATTGGCACCCTAGCGCATGAGTGGAACTCTATTATACTACACAATTATGTAGTACGTTGCGACGTTTTACAATAACGTGTAAGTTTGTTTTATTTTCTCTAAAGCAGTAGCAATGCTGACAACACAAAGCATTACGTTTTCCTCCTTCAGTTTAGTCAGCATGACGATCGTCTCCACGTTCTGCTGCCACACCATGCGCCAAAACGCGCCATAATCTCCCAGCTGCTTTTTCATTGGACCTGATATATATCGATAATAAATTGTGAAGCAAAACAAACTGTTCTAATTGACAACGCACATACATGTACATATCTTTCTTTTAACTTAAGCCATGTTGGTGGTTAGCTTTGTTTTTACCTTTTTATATAAAACATTTTGCGCACAAAAACATACCAAGTGTAGCGATGAATTCGTTGCGCCTTTTGTAACCCTAGAACATCAAATAAATCACTATTATCTATTGTATCTATATTTCGTCAGGAAAATATGTGTTTGTTGTTTGCTGTTTGTTAATGTATTACCTATTGAGGCATGCGTTACTTGTAAATGTTTATACAACATTTTGTTAGGTGTTGATTCCTAACTGTAAGCATTTATGTTGGGTGTAAATGTATATATGTCAGAATGTTTACACAATTTTTGTTTGCGATTTATATAAAATCTCTATGCATTTTTGTTTAGGCCTAATGAATATACTAAGGGTCGGCAAACACCGCAACCGATAACTCAGAAATAATTTTAACAGCAAGACATAGGGCATATTTACATCGATGTAGCTGGCGTTGATGAAGTCTGTGACACCGCCCTTGACCTTTACACGACTGTCGTCATCTGTTGAATATCCATACAATGTATGATAAACGCCATATTTGTTTTTTTTTAATCCTAATGGATCTATAACACATACATCTTTTTGAGATATTTATTTTCACACACTGTCAGGTATAAACAATTATTTTAGACAACAATTGTGTTACATATAGATGCGTCAGTGGTGTGGCATCATTCATTACCAATGATGAACAGCTTCAATAAAACCGAAGCTGCTGTTTTTCTCGTGCAGGCTATGCTTCCTGAGGGATTTCCCTTTCATCAGTTAAATATATTGATTGAAACAACTCTAAGTTCGTCAAATAAACTAGACACTCTTTCGAATGAAATGTACACTCTAAAAATAAACTCTTCTTTTTTTAACGATTCAACTTACATGGATATATGCCCTTGTATCTGTTCATGATCAAGTTTGCGCTAAGTTGGGAATCGGTGTACGGCTTGATTAGACCGTACGGAAGTTTCTGAAATTAAAATAATAACTTGCACGGAACTGCTTTAAACAGGATAAACATACCACGACACATCTAAATGTACCTTAATAACTAACTTCAACACAAATAAACGTTTAAGTCTAACATGAATGCACTGGCACTTAATAAAAAGGAAGCTTTCCGCGGGTTATAATATGCGGTAGTTTACAAAACGCTTCCCGGCTGAAAGAGTTTCATAATAAATAAAATGCGGTTAAAAAGGTAATGGCAAAATCGAAGGAAAAATACGAGTTATGCTAATATCGCGTTAAAAAACAGCGGCTTAAAGTACTTGTTTACACATAAAAAACAATGGGGTTTTACCAAATTATGCCACGTTAACTCGTATTTTTTTATTAATTCAGTATGCCGAAAAAACTTCTTACCTCGAATTCCTCTTCATATTGAGATATTGTTCGTTTCGCCACATACTGAGCGACATCTGCCACCGCCACCTTCTCGTTGTTGATCTTGTCGTCATTGTTGTAGTAGACGCCGCCTTTTTCTTCAAACCGGATCGCCATCGTGCGGGCTACTTCGTCGTCATCATCTTTTAAAATTGATGTAGGTTTGTTTAAAAACGTACAATTTAGAAGTTCAAATGATTAAACACATATTAATGATTACATAATACTCGATGTGTTTAAATGGTATTTAATAAAACCGAGGCTGCTATTATCTTCATGCTATGATTCCCTAAGACTTTTTCTCATAATAATTTATACATTATCCAAGTAACAACTACATGTACATACAAATATATGTAATTTCTAATTACATAATATTATATAGAATACAACGCGTTTTATACAAATATAACATACATGTATTACATACAACTAAGTCTAAACTTTGTATTATCATTGTGCCATTAGTACACGGTTGTCACATGCAATGTCTAACGATCGCTGTAACGATTTCTCACCTATTTCTAGAATGTCATCGGACTCAATTTTCGTCTCAGTTATAATTTTCTCAGGAGGCTGTTCGTACGCAGGGTTGGCCACAGTCACTACCGCCGGTAACGAAGGTGATGTGTTCGCGTACAGTGCTTCTACAAAACGTGATATGAATTAGGTAAAAGTTAACACACTACAAAACAAGGTGTTAGTTAGTTAGAAAGTGTTTTGCATGATTGGCATTGATTAGAAAAAACTATTTAACAGATAAGTATGTTTTTATTAAGGAATGCGTATTAAAGAGCAAGTTGTATATGACAAAGAACTGACAAAGTACCATTCGACTTGTTTACAGTAGAATAGATCGGCGATGTATCTACTGAAAGCACAATTTCGTTTTTGTCTTCTTGTCCCTCTGGCTTTTTAGAGGGCGTCCTGTGGAATAGTATGTATAATATTGGAACTTATTAAGAGACTTCAAATCAAAATATAAAGGCATGTTTAACTTTCTAACGAAGTACATGTAACATTTTCCTCATTTAGTTAAATAGAATCCATCCGTTTTATAAATATCCTGAACATGAAATGTTGGTTGTTGATTTGTATCTAATACATGAAAGGCTCAAAATAATATTTTACCGACCGTCGTTTCAAGATAACGATAACGATCACGACAAAAACGACAAGCAGGAGAACACCACCGATGGAGCCGCCTACTGTTGCGCTGATGCCATCCTTATCAGTTGCGGCTTGTGCTGCAAAACGGGTAACAACTTTATGCCGATGTATTGTTCATTTGTATTACAAACATAATATCATTTAAAATAGAATTCAGCATAAATCATGATAAGCCTTAAGTAATGATTTTTTTATCATTAAATTGACTACTTTAAAATGAAATAGAAAATATTAACGCGTTGCTTGCTATTAATGCATACCTTGTACGTCACAGAACTCCCCAATGAACCCATCTTGGCAACCCTGGAGACACCTTCCGTCAACAGAAGAACATCTAGTTTGGGTACCGTTGGTAGATTGACAATTTATACTGCAGTTGTGTTCACACGTATTACCAAAATAGTGGTTTAGGCAACCGGTAGAACAGATTCCAGAGCTTTGTTCACATTCATTCAAATTACAAGTTGAGCTACACACTTGATCACAAAACAGTCCATATGAAGATTTTGTTGCACAGTTGTGGCAATGTCCAGTATCCTGGGCACATGTACCATTACAGTATTCGCTGCAAGTGAGATTACAATAATGTCCCCAGTATCCCTGAACGCAACCTGCATGACATACTCCGGAATCGGGTTCGCACGTTTGGTCTTGACATTTTTCTGGACATGCTAAGCAATTACTTTCATTATTGGTGTTTTTGTAAAATCCACTGGAACAAGTGCAATATCCTGTGATTTTATCACATGTGCCTGCACAGTTTGAGTCACAAGGGGAACAGTTATCTCCCCAGTACCCGTCCAAGCACATCAAACACTCACTACCAGAATCACATGTTTTGCAATTGGTCATGCATCGGTAATAACATGTATTTCCGTAGTATCCGTCTCGACAACTGCAGTAACCACTATTTTTATTGCACATTTCATCACATCCCGGGTTACATTTTTGCATGCAGCCATCGCTTCGATAACCGGCTTTACAACTTGAACAGTAACCGTTGGTTTGGTCACATGTTTCAGTGTCACATCCTTGACTGCAATTCCAGTCACATCTTGAACCCCAAAATCCATTTCTACAGGGTGAACAGGATCCATCTGATTGTAAACATTGGTGGGGGCATCCTTGACTGCATTTGTATTGACAATGTGACCCCCAGTACCCAATACTGCACGGAGAGCATGATCCATCAGATTGAGAACATTCGCCTGAACAACCCTCATTGCAATTGAAGCTACAGATGCCTCCCCAATATCCAACACTGCAAGGTGAACATTGCCGATCAGACCGTCTGCATTGGCCAAAGCATCCCCCACGACACGGCCAGCTGCAGGCAGCACCCGCATATCCATAAGTACATGTTGAACAGGAACCATCTAACTGAACACAATGCCCCTGGCAGTCCGAATTACATGCTTTGTTACACTTATCACCCCAATATCCTTGTCTACACGGGGAACAATGACCGTCAGATTGTCGGCACTGTCCTACACAGCCGTTGCTGCAATGTTTGTCACAATTAATTCCCCAGCTTCCAGTACTACATGATGAACATGAACCGTCTAACTGAACACATGACCCCTGACAGTCATTACCACATAGTTGGTCACATTTGTTTCCCCAGAAACCTGAAGAACACGGTGAGCAATGCCCAGTCCATCTTTCACACGTGCCGCTGGAACAACCTTGCCCACATGAATAAGTGCAATAATGACCCCAGTGACCGTCGACACAGCCATCGTTACACCTTCCACCACTGTTACATCCTCCAACACAACACACACACCACCCTACACAGTGTCCACAATAGCCTGAAATAGTCCATTTGAATAGGTTGAGCACCTCAATTATATAGGCACAAATAAATACTAAATAAATAATCAATCAACCACATACTTTTCTGTTCTTACTTAAAGTTATTTTTAAATTTGTTGTTATGTAATTATTAAATTCAAATTTACATGTAATTATTGTCGGAGAAGTAAGTACAGTTTGAAAGTGTACACGTGTAAGTACAATTCACAGGAACAAATATTGCATAGTTTACAACAAACCTAAATGACTTTACAATTAAAATTTTAAATGTGTTCATTGAGTGAAACTGAATTTGTTAAATATATTGTTTTGTTCTAGTTTCATCCAATCAGATAGAAAAATAGAACAACTCGGTAAAAAGGGAGAAGAAGGTTCATCCACATAATTATATGGTATATAAACTTAAAATGTATTTACGACAAGTGTTACTCATCAGAAAACAGCAGCCTCGGTTTTATTGAAGCCGTTCATCAGTAGTAATGAATGATGCCACACCACTGACGCCCCCTAGCGCATGAGCGGAACTCCATTTTCAATCACATACTGTAGGCAATTTAATTTAAGAACGAATTTGAACATTTAAGAACCGGATTATTTAATGCAGTTTAAACGAGCATCTGTTTACTTAAATTCGGCACTGCTTATTTTAATTGTTTTTGTATTGTTTTGGAAAGGTATTTCCCGTTTGAAATTTCCCTGCTTTCTATTTTATGCATGCTAATTGCCCGAATGGAGATGGGAACCAGTCGAGTTTCGGGCGATTCCGATATTATTACGTAAACTACTGAACATTTGCTAGACGGTAATGGCCGAGTTGTTCCAATTATGATGATATAATGCTACATTTGGCGGAATGTATTCGCATCTTCACAACATGGCAAGCCATTCCTTTTAAAAGGAATTTTTATTTTTAAGTTTTAAGAAATAAATTTAAAATCAATTTTACTTTTCGGCGTTTGATATTAAAAATTACATGAACAAGATAGTTTTAAGATGTTTTATTCACCGACTAAAATGTAACGTGGTATGTAATGTAACTATTTAGGACTCATTTGGAAAAGTCGTTGTTGTATTTAACAGTTTAACATAATGTTTAACATAACAACATTTATTATACCCCGTGGCTATGTAATAGATTTCTCCAAATCCCTCGAGATTGGATGAAGTCATAAGCGACCAGCATTGAAAGGGTATGTCTATATATTTATAAACGCACGATTAACTCTCAATGCATAGTTCCGCAAATTTTCAAAATCCTCCCAATGCGGTAGATTTTCTTTGATCGTGTGACAAGGTTTATTTACAAACAGGAAGTATGCTTTATTTCGTATTTTCTAGGTCAGCTGGTCACCTGACATTATAATCCTAATATAATGGATAAAATTGACCATGTACTGTTATAAATGGTCATGACTGAAAGTTGCGGAACTGTCCATTAAAGCTCCTATCCCACACATGTTGAAATGAAAATTTTAAAATAAAATATCATCAAAGGATGAAACAAAACATATCAGGTATATCAATATACATTAAACTAGATTATTGATACGTTTTTTCACTCAAAGACATGTCAGAATAGAATTGAAATAGCACATTTATTTTGCAATAAATTTCAACCGTTCCAACGCTTTATTTTGTATTACATTATTACATTATATGAATTTAGAATGACCCATAAATGTGCGGCGTTATTTTGACTTTAGCAAGGTGCGCGGCGTAGGGAATTACGTTATATTTATATTAAACCAAGAAATCATTCCAGTTCCAGAGGACGCGCGTATTTGTTTCACAGTTTTAACGACAACGAGGGATTTCAGTGAAATTCAAAGAATCAGTCTATCATTAATGATTATCTGTGAAATACTGCTGAAATACTGCTGGTTTTTTATCTTTTTTATTTTTGGGAATTAAAATCCACCATGGGTGGAATAGGAGCTTTAATGTGGCGCTGTGGCGATTCGGCGCAGGGGATCAGTTCTCGTCAAGTATTTTCGCGGACGCTAGTTTAATCCCGGGTCGGGGCCAAACATTTTCTTCTTGTATACACATGTAGGTTGTAAAAAGGAAACACAACAATTTATGTTAAACAAAAACATAATACATTTCGAACCAAGATAATATTAGCTTAGACATCGAACTCGGCAGCTTTAAACCCCATGGAGCGCAATACATTTTCACTGTTTATAAATGTTTTTAAAATGTACATTAACTACAAGTGAGTAAATAGTGATTCGCAGAGTTATATAGATAGACAATAATTGGGGGCGATAAATTGTGATTTCATTTCATGGACAGAGTACATTGTCCATTAATGTTGTAATGGAAATGTTCTGATTTTAATGCGCAGGTTGTTGTTAAAAAAATCATGATTGTTGTTGTTGTTGTTGTTGTTGTTGTTGTTGTTGTTGTTGTAAAATAATCTAAGATTGTTTTCATAGTTTCTAATGCTGACTATAATAATTGTTACTTAACATAATGATTAATATAATTTAAGTCTAGTACACATTTGAAAGATAGAAATAGAAAGAAATTTGAAGTATAGATCTACTAACCTATTTGCGTCGTTGTCAAAATTACGAACACAGATAACCATGAAACAGTTTTTAAAACACATATAAGCCACATTACTTCCATGTTAACTCGGCTGCGTCGTAAGCGCATTTGAAAAGATCCTGAATTTAACTTCCGTGTTTATGATTTGCTTCAGTGAGAACTATTGAAATGTGAACTGAAACCGCATCTATAAAATTGTTTTATCCTGTTGCTGGGGTTGGGTTAGTTTCTAAAAGAAAATAAGAAACAAAATAATAAAATTCCTATTATCATAATAAAACGTAATCAATAAGAAAAATGTTATCATTACACTAAGGGAACTGACAGTATAAATGTATAAATAACTCAATATAAGTGGTTTGGCTGAATATAGCTTAAACGTTTAAACATAACATATTTTGTTTTCATTGTATCATTGACGCTGACATACAAAAGTAAAACGACAGTGAACTCGACAGTTCCGGGTCAGTAAAGAAATTAACGATGCGTGTCACTTTGAAACATACGTATGGAGAATTAAAACTGCATACATTGTCTAACAATTAATCCCTCCGTATAATGATACCATTCACGAATTCTTTTGATTTGAAAATCCCCGTCTTTAGGGTATCCAACTGCATGACGTATATTTGACAGTTGCGGGTCACACTTGACAGTTGCGGGTCACGTGATAAATGTTTATATTCTGTTATCATGTGTCATCTAAACAATGTTATAATCAAACAAAATAGCTGTTTTTACGACAAGACATTTATTACAAACGTTTACTTACAACTAAAACAAAAATATGTAATAGAACGGCCTAACCATAACAGTAAATTACATATTGCATACAAAACAATATAAAATAAATTAAGAAATGTCAAATAAAAAAGTTTAAAACTAGTGATTTTGTTGTTTTTGACACAATATCCCATCACATTATAAACAAATATTATAAATCGTATATTATATCATAATATTTTTATCAAACATCCATACTTTTGAAGAAGTCCTTACGGCTGACCCGGAATTGTCGTACGTGAACTTGGTCTTATTATCAGCAAGTATTAGGTCTTATTATTATAAGTATGTCATAAAGAATTTGCACAAAATCAAAAACGTTTTTAAATATTAGCCAGTGGTAAATTATTCAAATTAATATATAATAAGTACATGTTTTGCTGAAATTATGGCTTCAGATAGCAGTTTTAGTAGTTGCATGCAAACAATTTTCTGGCATTTTCACTTTCCCGGGAAGGGGTGCAGTCAAGCGTTTCGTGATCACGACGTCAGTTAATAAAGTTTAGACAGCCGAAAACAAATTTCAAGCAGCTAAGAGATTAGGAAATATGACTGAACAATTAAAATATCGATATATTTCATCATTCGGGAAAAGCAAATATGTGTTTTCTAAAGGTGACCCGGAACTGCCGATGACCCGAAACTGTCGAGTCCACTGTATCTATTCTTTTGCACTGGTAGTGTAAATTTAACATGATGACCTACATTTGTATGTGTTTATACATTGTACCTGCAACTTGTATTTTTGGCTTGCCGTTCACGGCAAGCCAGTAGGGGCCTATTGTTTTGGAAAGGTATTTCCGGTTTGAAATTTCCCTGCTTTCTATTTTATGCATGCTAATTGCCCGAATGGAGATGGGAACCAGTCGAGTTTCGGGCGATTCCGATATTATTACGTAAACTACC
>Ga0224511_10002053_pt1 | contig 13108 bp, 18 predicted proteins | sample SF_May12_sed_USG_2_FD_169988 | JGI IMG/M metagenome (GOLD analysis project Ga0224511, IMG submission 169988) | Sediment microbial communities from San Francisco Bay, California, United States - SF_May12_sed_USGS_8_1 | ecosystem: Environmental > Aquatic > Marine > Sediment | place: USA...
AGGACTTGCAAGATATTATCGCCATTCTCGGTATGGACGAATTGTCTGAAGACGATAAGATGGCCGTGGCCCGCGCACGGAAGATTCAACGTTTCCTGTCTCAGCCGTTCCACGTCGCTGAAGCCTTTACGGGGGCGCCCGGAAAGTACGTCAAGCTCAAAGACACGGTCCGGAGCTTCAAGGAAATCCTGGAAGGCAAGTACGATCATTTGCCGGAGCAGGCTTTCTACATGGTCGGACCGATTGAAGAAGCGTTGGCGAAAGCGGAAAAGATGGGAGTGAAGGTATAAGCGTGAGCCGACTGGGCTGATCCCCTGCCCGCGCACGATGAAAAAGTGCTCGGTCAATGCGCGTAATTGAGATCAGCCCAATCAGCTCCGCTACGGTGAGTGAGAGGAAAATGGAATATGGCGGGAAAGATTTTGCTGGAAGTGGTCACGCCGGAGAAGCTCCTCCTGAGTACGCAGGTCGATGAAGTCATCGCGCCAGGTGCCGAGGGAGACTTCGGTGTGTTGCCGGGACATTGCCATTTTCTTTCAGCCTTGCGTATCGGAGAGCTCCGGTACAGAGTCGGCGAGCAGGCCCACAATATGGCGATTCTATGGGGCTATGCGGAAGTCACTCCGACTCACGTTACCGTTATGGCCGAAATCGCCGAAAAGGCCGAGGACATCGATGTTGAACGGGCGACGGCCAAAGTCGAAGAAGCCGAACGCCGAGTCTTGGCCGGCGGATTGCCTTCGGACGTAAAGGACGCCCAGATCAGTCTTGAAAAGGCGCGTCTCCGGAAGAAGATCGCCGAACGAGCCCGTAAGACCAGTCACGTCTAGCAACAGGCTCTTCCACGTGGTCGGGAGGAGCGCCCCTCTAAGGGGTACCTCATGATAGCGGTATCCTGAATCATAGCCAGCCTCCCCTCCCTCACAGTCACGGATTGAAGGCGTCGCCTATCGACCGCTCACTATTGCTATTTCTTGAATTCCTGGATTCTCCTACAGTAGCGTGAAAGGCCATGATCACCGAATTTGTCGTAACATCCGGTGAACAGCCAAAGAGGCTCGACGTCTTTCTCGTCAATCGAGAACGAGATGTCTCACGGTCCGCCATTCAACGATTGATCGAACTTGGTCGTATACGTGTGAACGATGAGGCGGTGAAGCCAAGCCAGAAAATCAGACCGGGCGATCGTATTACGATGGATGTGCCCAAGCCTGAGCCACTCGAACTCAAGGGCGAGGCGATACCTCTCGAAGTGCTCCATGAAGACGATTCACTCCTTGTGTTGAACAAGCCGGCAGGGATTGTCGTACATCCGGCACCAGGCAATTGGACGGGCACCTTGGTCAATGCCCTCCTTCATCATTTTCACACCTCTGGTGGAACGATCTCGGCAATTGGGGGAAAAGAGCGGCCTGGACTTGTACATCGGCTGGACAAGGAAACATCGGGTGTCATGGTCGTTGCCAAGACCGATCAAGCCCATAGGCACTTAGCCGCACAATTTAAGCACCATACGATTATCAGGGTCTATGAGGCACTTGTCATCGGCGTACCGAAGAAGGGACATGGGCTTATTGAACTGGCGATCGGCCGGGACATCAAAGAGCGGAAAATGTTTTCGGCGAGAACGACACGTCCGAAAGAATCGGTTACGGAATATCGCGTCACGCATCGATACGGGAAACTTGCTGCTCATGTTCTGTTGTATCCTCGTACAGGACGCACTCATCAATTGCGGGTCCATCTTACCTCGCTTGGTCACCCCATTCTTGGAGACCGTACCTACGGAGGGAACAAAGTGAGCACCATCGGAGAAATTCAGATCCCACGGGTGATGCTTCATGCCAGAACCTTGGGGTTTCAACATCCCGTCACAGGAGAGGTGAAGGAGTTTACACGGCCGTTTCCAGAGGATATGGAAATCGTTACCAGGGACCTCGAACTCATGGTGTCTCAAGGATAGAGGTGGACTGGTTCGTCCACCTGTCCTTCCATAAGGGCAACATGCACACAGCTGATCTTCTCGATACAATCGGAGGGCTGACATCGCGGCTAAAGGTGTACGCCTCAAAGCTGCCACCCGTGGTGCATTTAACGGCTGTGCCAACCGGTGTCAAACCCCAGCTTGAAGTCATTGAAGAGTACGAAGACCTGGTCTCGCGTATCCGCACACAAAGTGCCGGGACTCCGTACAAAACGCTCAACGGTGCACTTCTCGAATCCCTCGAAGCATTTGAGGCGGGCAGGTTACTGGGCGCGATTCATCCACTCTTGGCTTTGCTCGACCAGATTGAGCGAATGAAGGCGGATCAGGAAATCGAAGTGGGGCGCATCGACGAGAAACGAGTGCAAGAATACCGATCTATTTTACGGAAAATCATGCCTGGGAACAAACCCGAGCTGGAAGAGACCGGCCGAAACTTGACGTAAATGGGAGACGTAAGGGGGGATGGTACAAGGAGTATGCGTGACGGAGACCGACCACACCGGAGGTACTCTCTCCTTAAACCAGCCTCTCACCTGTTTAATGTCCCATCTTCGGTCCCGTCGCGTTTGCGCCCTGTGTCACTAATTTGAAACGGACTGTAGAGCGACAATGGGGGCATGTCGCTCGGACTGTTTCCTCATCCACTATGTCGTACCCTTCAGGATTCAACCACATGAGATGATCGCACTTCGGGCAACTGCGTACTTGCGTCGACATGGTATTCCTCGTAAACTTCAATCACAACAGTTCTGGACCATCAACGAAATAATCTAGTACAAGATGCCCCCAACCCTCAAGTCCGCAATTAGGTATTCGGACACGCACGATCTCGATCCCGCCAAGCTCGTTCGCCTCTTCCATCAAGCGCCCTGGGCAAAGGGGCGCACGCTAGAAGGGGCGCGAGAGATGTTGGGCCATACCGACATGATTATATGTGCATGGGATCATGATGTGTTGGTGGGGTTTGGTCGAGTTCTAACCGACTTCACGTATCGGGCGACCATCTGGGATGTCATTGTCGACCAGGCCTATCAGAAGCGCGGCCTGGGCACAGAGATCGTCCGCCGTATTCTCCATCATCCGCGACTCCAGAAAGTGGAACTCATCTGGCTCTGCACCAGAAGGCCGGGCTTCTATGAAAAACTCGGCTTTACCTCGAAAGAGCAAACCGGCATGGTCTGGAGCCGGAGCCAGCAGGCCAAGCTCGAATAACTCAATACGTATGCTTCACGCTGCCACAAACAGATGCTACGGCATTCCGGTAAGCTGACGTGGCACGCGCTCAGTTAAAGAATGCTTTCACGCCAAAGAGAAATCCAAAAGATGACGCGTTCCAGTCGTTGACTCGATTGCGATCAATATGGGCGTGGCCATCGTTTCTTTTGTAAGCCCACTCCGCATTCAACGCGATGTGATTGTTAAGCATGAAGTCAGCGCCCCAGCCGATCCGCCAGGCAAAGGTATTGCTTGGACTAATCACGGCGGGAACTGATTCCCCGAAGCTGTTAACATTCACGCCGAAACTCATGTTGGCATAGGGGACAAATTGGCCTAGTTTCACAGGGCGTATCTCTACGGTGGGAAGTACTGATACGGTGTCTTGATGGCCTAAATCTACAGCGTTGAATCCGAAATCAAAATCAACTCCATGCCGCTCCCATTCGATCATCATTCCGGCAAGCAGCCAGTTATTGAAACTGTACATGGCCTGAAAATTGACGAGTGGCCCAATATCTGATGAAATTGGAACATTAAAAGTGTTTGACAGTGTTTGGGTGGGAACCGAGAATCCCGCTCGAGCACCCAGCACCCAGGTTTTAGGCTCAATCCCGCCAAACGAACCCACTCCTTCTGCCGAGACCGTCGGGACTGTAGGGGACAGTAGGCTCATAACGCACCCCAACAACATTCCGCCGAACCATGGTTTCCATGACAAGCCATTCATCGAGACACTCCTTTGTGATTGCGCATGAGGAACAAATGCTGAATGCGCAGGAATTTGTCGCATAATTGGTGAAAATGGTCAAATGCCCCCGTACTGCTCGAATGAGTAACCGCTCCTCTCTTTATCAGTGCGTATGGCCAGGGACGGACTTCATTCTTTTGGGAGACGCGAACAATGACAAGAAAAATAATGCCGTAGCCAGCAATACGATCGCCGGGCCTGAAGGAACATCCCATGCCGCGGAAATCATGACTCCACCCAATGAGGTTCCTATGCCGATGATTACGGAGTAAACGGTCAGTGTTCTCAAACTGTGCGTGAGTTGATAGGCCGTCGATGCCGGAATCAAAATCATGGCAAACACGAGGATCGCGCCCACGGTTTTCAACGCAATCACCACTGTAAACCCAACCAGGGTTAACAGAAGAAAAAAGATGCGCCGAGCCGGAATCCCGGAGGCTTCTGCCATCTCCTGGTCGAACGCGATAAAGTACAATTCCTTTGAAAAAGCCACAATAAGACCGAGTACGAGAATGGCCAGTCCTCCGATCACGGTCAATTCTTCACCCGTGACGGACAAGACACTGCCAAACAAGTATCCATACACTTCAGCGTTGTAGGTTTTCATCAAGCCGATAAACAGGATGGCAAGGGCCATCGTGGCCGTATACAGAATACCGATCGACACGTCGAGCTTCATCCTGCCCTTTTCCTCGACCCATCCGGTAATCCAGACCGTCGCGAGTCCAAATAGAATCGCCAGGGCAAGCGGAGGCCAACCCATCAGATACCCGAGCGTGACTCCGGCAAAGGCAGCATGAGACGTGCCTGCTCCCACAAACGAAAGGCCGCGAAGCACCACAAACACACCGATAAATGAACAGAGGCCTCCCACAATCGAGGCAGCCAGGAGAGATCGTTGCATGAAGTCGTAGGATAACAGTTCAAACATTGAACGCAACCTCATCAATGAGGGTGGTGATAGTCCTCGACGATCACCACATCTTGGCCCGTAATCACCAGCTCTTTACCATAGACTTGACTGAGAATATCGGGCTTCAACACGTCGGAAGGAGGCCCAGCGGCAAAGAGACGCGTCTTCAGAAGCACCAGGCGGTCGACGCAGGGTCGAATCATATTGATATCATGCGTAATCAACAGCACGGTCAATTTTAATTGGCGATGAAGATGCTGGACCAGTTCAATGACATTGTGTTGCATCGTAATGTCCAGGCCCGTCGTGGGTTCGTCCAGCAATAAGACCTTCGGCTGTTGGGCCAAAGCCCTGGCGATAAACACACGTTGTTGTTGGCCGCCCGATAAGCTCCCCAGAGCGGTATCCTTGTGCCGGTCCATTGCGACATGGGCCAATGCTTCCATGGCGATCTCGCGGTCTTTGGTACCAGGCCGTTTGAAGAGACCGAGCGCTCCATACCGACCCATCATGACGGTTTCGAGGACGGTTACAGGGAAATTGCGATCAACGACCCCTTTTTGGGGGAGATATCCGATTTTTGCCCGGTGATGACACCGTAACTCCTCACAGGCACAGTCGAAGATATGCAAATGCCCTTTGATCGGAGCCATGAGCCCGAGAACCGCCCTGCACAGGGTGGTTTTACCGGAACCATTAGGTCCAATCACTCCGATAAACTCACCTGCGTGAATCGAAAGAGAAAGATCGTCCAGCGCGATGACGCCTGGAAATCCGAACGACGCGTGATCGAATCGTATGATCGGTTGGATGGAATCTGTCCGCACGGAATCCGGCACTCCTTCCGTTCCCCAGGAATTCTATGGCAAGCGTGATGACTAGCTCTCTAACGCTTGAGCCAATTCGAGTACATTATAGCGAAGCATGGTGATATAGGTCTCGGTTCCCGGCAGACCGCCCGGCAGGGTGGTCAAAATAACCACTCTGGCCCGAGATTCTCTGGAAAGAAGAGTGGGAAGTTTTTGACTCAGCTGAATTTCAGACGCGATCACCTTCAACCCCTCCTTGCGAATTTTGTCGATCAGCGATTGCATGTGGAGGGCTGAGGGTTCAGTACCGGAATGAATCTGAATAGTCGCGGCAATGGTAAAGCCAAACCGTTTGGCCAGATAAGGCCACGCGGGGTGGTGTGCGACAAAGCGCCGATCAGACAATGCCCCGACGCGAGCAAAGAGTTCGTGCTTCAGGCCATCCAGTTGTCGAAGGTAGGCGGCTTGGTTGCGGCGGTAATCCTGGGTATGGGCCGGATCGACCTCGATCAATGCCTCCGTAATATGCTGCAACATGACGACGACGTTGTCAGGGTCCATCCAAATGTGCGGGTTCCCGGACGGAGTACTTTCTGATCCGTGCGCCGGTCCGTCATGATGACTATCCGAATCGTCCTCGATCAAATCGACGCCGCGGGATGTCGTGACGACCAGAAGCGACGGGCTACCGGCATTCTTGACCAGTGAGGCCACCCAAACCTCCAACCCAAGACCGACTTCAAAGAGGAGCCGCGCTTTGCGTACTGCCACCAAGTCAGTGGGCTTAGGGGAGTAGGTGTGCTCGTTCTCATAGCCACTTAACAAAGACTTCACTCTCACGTGACCTTGCCCGACTTGTTCCGTCAGATCTTTCAAAACCGGGATCGTCACGACCACGTTGATGGGTTCTTGAGCGCTTACGCTTGAAGGCCAAGAAGCCACAAGCGCGGCCCATAAGAGCAAGGTAATACGGACTATTCTCGTCAGACGGACTCCAAGCATAGGCGGGGACCGTAGCACCCGCCTATCGCCATGTCAACGGAATCACTGAAGAGAAAGGAGTATGCGGTAATCCGAGGCCGTGCCGGGTGGTTGCTTGACCAATGGCGCAAGTTCCATTAGCGTACACATCCGAATGTCTCTGTTCGTTGGCATTGGTTGCGAAAGGATGGCCTCCGCATGAAAGTTGTTGGATTGATGTCGGGAACCTCGGCCGATGGGGTTGATGCCGCGTTGATTGAGATCGGGCGCAGCAGATCCGGACTTCACATCAAAATGATTGCCTTCCAACCATTGCCCTATCCGCGATCTCTCCAACAGCGGATTTTAGCGGCGTCCGTATCCGGAAGCGTATCGGAACTCTGTCATCTGAATGCTCTGCTGGGTGAGTGGTTTGCCAATGCCGCTTTGGGCGTGATCCGCGCCGCGAAACTCCAGCCTGACGATATCGATCTTGTCGGTTCACACGGTCAAACCGTCCACCATCTTCCGCATGGTGTGAAAGATGCGGGCGTCGGCTCCATACGTTCCACATTCCAGATTGCCGAGCCGGCTGTCATTGCCGAACGGACGGGGGTTACTACCGTCGCAGATTTTCGGCCTCGTGACATGGCGGCCGGCGGACAGGGGGCCCCCCTTACCCCGGCTGTCCACGCGTTGATATTTCGGCACCTGCGGCGTTCACGGCTGATTGTCAATCTCGGCGGGATCAGCAACGTGACGTATCTTCCGCGGGGATCTGGTTTTGAAGGAATCGTCGCCTTCGATACCGGTCCGGCCAATATGGTGCTGGATGGACTTATGGGTCGGAGTACCGATGGCCGGATGTCGATGGACCGAGAGGGTCGAATGGCGGCCCGAGGGCAGGTGGACGGACGATTGCTGGCAAAACTTCTTGCGCATCCCTATCTCTCGAAGACTCCACCGAAGTCAACCGGACGGGAGGCGTTCGGAGCGAAGATGCTTGAAGAATTGGTCACGATGCAACAAGCGCAGAAGTTGTCGCTCGAAGATCTCCTCGCGACGTGCAGTCGATGGACCGCCGAAGCAGTGGGTACGGCCAGACGGTGGATCCATGGTGGAATCGACGAAGTGATTGTCGGCGGTGGGGGCGTCCGCAATCGGGCGATCATGCAGCATTTGGCCGAAGTGTTCGCCCCTGCTTCGGTGGCCCCCTTCGAGTCCTACGGCTGGGACAGCAAGGCTCTTGAGGCTGTTGCATTTGCTGTTCTAGGGTATCAGACCGTGACGGACCAGTTCGGGAATGTGCCCTCTGTGACCGGTGCAGCGCACCCGTTACTGCTGGGCAGCATCATCCCCAATAGACCAGGGTGGGTGGAACGGTTGCGCCCACGCCCAAGAAGGAAGTAGTCGATTATGACGGGTGCGTTGCTGGTCATAGCGGCAGTTCTGCTCGGAACGCTCTGGTGGCTGATTGTCTCCAGAAGAAAAAGCGTGGGACCAGACTCTTCGAATCTGCTTACTGATGGTGCGACCGTCGAATTGAAACAGCTCCTCACGGAAGGGGAATTGTCGCTCTACAACCTGTTGCAGATTGCCGTTCAAGATCACTATTTGATATTTGCGCAGGTTCCCCTATGGTCTTTTGTGTCCCTCGAAGCGGCTGGGAAGAACAGGTCGCGTCTCTTGAAATATATGGCGCTGAGACGCGTAAGTTTTGCTCTCATGCATCCAGGGTCGCGGAGGGTCGAGTTGGTCGTTCATATCGTCGAAGAATCTCCCACTCCTGTCCAGGAAGAACACCAGCGCATTATCGAATCCTTTGTCGAAGGTGCGGGGGTGAGGCTGGTCAAAGTGCAGGCACAACACTCCTATACGATTCCTGAACTCACCGCTCTGTTGGGTCTGGCAGCCGATGAGTAAGACGTGTTGAAAACAAGAGCGTTTTGGCCATGAGCAATGTCTTACTCCGATTGCGTAGAGTCCTGGTCGTTCGTTTCCGCTGTGGACTTGATCACTTTTCGCGCAGCGTCCGCTTCAGACGTGTCAGGGAATTGTTCGACGACGCGTGAGAACATCGTGCGCGCCTTCTCATGGTCCCCCAATTTTGTGTAGGTCTGGGCGAGTTTCAATGTCGAAGCGGGGAGTTTGGGGCTGAGGGGGTAGTTCATCAGCACGTTATAAAAAGAGTCGAGGGCATCCGCATACCGGCGCATACGAAATTGGCATTCTCCGATCCAATATTGGGCGTTTGCCGCCAACGATGATTGGCCATGGAGTTCGATGAAAAGCCGGAAGCCGGCGAGCGCCGCTTCATAGTCGCGTTGTTTGAATTCCTCCATCACACGGTTGTAAAGACGCCTGGAGGTGTCGTGCATTTGACTGGGGGCCGCAACGGACACATCGACCGAAGAGATCGACAACAGGCTGATAAAAATACCAATGATGATACGAGTCATGAGCATAGAGGCGCCTCCGTACTGAGTCGGCAACAGTTCCTGAAGCGATCTCGCAATCGTTATGCCATAGAGGAAATGCACCAGATCTGGAAAATGTCGGGAAAACAGGTTGTTGGGTGCTAAGCGTGTGGCCGAGATCGGACATTTCCTCGACATGTCATCGGTGACGCGACAGATTTGTACAAAGACGTTTCTTTTTTTTGTCAGACGGCAAGGTGTTCGTTTGGGCTCATTTGTTGATGGAGTTCGTTCTCTGCGAAATGGTCATCAAATCTATGGCCGATGCCGGACAGCCGAAGGGATGTGAGGAGCATGTGACGGTCGAAACGCCATGGCCCCAGATATCACGATTGCCCTTGAGAGTTTAGGATTGCTTGAAAAGAAGTGCGGGGGATGGGGGGTTGTTCGGGATGTGGAACTGAAACGAATTCCCGCCACGCTGTTTCGCGCGATACATGGCGGCATCGGCATGTCTCAAGAGATCATCGATCTCTTGATCGTCGTTAGGGTATATGGTGATTCCGATACTGACGCCGATCGAAGCCTGATTGGCTCCGAGGCAAAACGGCTCGGACAGCGATTTGGTAATTCTCTCGGCCACTCGGGTGACGTCGTCTTCATGAAAGAAGCCTTCAAGAATAATCGTGAATTCATCTCCTCCCATACGGGCAACCGTATCGACTTCGCGCACACATTCTTTCAGGCGGTCTGCAACGGCCTTCAGAATCTTGTCACCGGCTTCGTGTCCCAATGTGTCGTTCACCGGCTTGAATCTGTCGAGATCGAGCAACATGAGACCCATAGGTTGTTGGAGGCGCTTGCTCCGCGCCATGGCGTGGATTAACCGGTCTCGGAAGAGCGTGCGATTCACCAGGCCGGTCAATTGGTCGTATTGTGCGAGATATGTGAGACGTTCTTCGGCTCGTTTACGTTCAATGGCATAGCGAATCGACCGAGTCAATAATTCTGGTTGGCCCTGTCCCTTGACGAGATAATCTTGAGCTCCGTGCTGGACGGCTTGTACGGCAAGGGTTTGATCACTAAAGCCGCTCAGTACGATGATGGGGATGGTGGGGTTGATCGCCTGTATTTGCCCGAGTGTCGAAATTCCATGTCCATCAGGCAGGGAAAGGTCCAGGAGAATGGCGTCAAAGCGTCCTCGCACAAGGTGGCTGAAGGCCTCGCTCAAACGCGTGACATGCGTGACATCGAATTGTTCGATGCTCCATTCTGCCAAGATGTCTTGGGTCAAATGGGCATCGGTATCGTTGTCCTCGACCAATAGAATCTTCAGCATCGGCCTCAGTAGATTACATCCGTAGCCTTCTGACGAAGAGCGTGATAGGTCAGCTTTCTCGCTTCGTGGACAGTATATCTTAAGTCGCTGTTTCAACAAGCGAATTGTCGAATTGTTCGTATGGGCAGGATGGTGGGAGTCAGGAACGTGGGAATTCTCCTGCGGCGTTCGTGATTCTCAAAGGCTTGTCGGGCTGAGGGTGATGCCCCAAGATCCGGTGAGGGCTGTCAGTTGTACTGGAATGTGCGTGATTTATGACGAAATTCTGCGGCCTTTTGAGGTTGTCCGAGATGCTCGTAAAGCGCGGCCATATGCATATACAGGCGGGCTAATAGCTGGCCGAGCTGGGATTCCCGCGCGAGGGCGTTAGTTTCCGTGAGCAGTGCTTGCCTCTCTGCTTGCCGCGCGCGTGCTTCCAGTTGGTGTATTGCTTGAACCCATCCACGAACCTTGGCTGAAGCAAGATTTGGAGCTGGTGGCAGAGGTTCAGCGAGGGCAAGGATTTTATGTGTTTGGCTCATCCAATCGGAGAAAACAAGAAAGTCGCCAAACGTGATATCCAATGTGGAAGCGCAGTTGTCTTCGATTCGTGAGTCTTTCATGTTCGTATCCTCTGTCGCACCGCACGTCCGCCGGGCATGGCTCAGTGGCGGAACATGCCATCGAGTCTGACGAGAGGTTCCGAGTCCCGGCCGATGGCACCGGTACTCAACCAACCACTTCGACAGTGCTGGAGGCGACCGAAGGTGGGGAAGAGATTCCGGCCAGGCTCGAATCCTATCCTCACAGTATCAAGGCATGCAGTCGGCAAAGACATCCCCTCCAACTGCACACAAGTCGCCTGTCGCCGAGTATTACCCTCTTCGATTTGAAGATGTCAACGGATGTTACCCTGTTGATAAAAATTACTCTGGTATGTTCGGTGAGAGGTTGGGGAAATGAAGAGAGTACCCGGTCGGCGGATCAAGAGCCTTTAAAGAGCAAGTCTCTTCCGTTGGGATAGGCGCCGATCGGCAATTGTTCAGTGCCGATGGCTGCTTCACAGGCATAGCCAGGCTCCAAGGGCCATAGTAAGGACCGGCCGGCAAAATTCCCTCGTATGTGAATGTAACGGAACGTCACACCCAAGCGGATGGCATCCTGCTTGACCTTTTCGACACATCCATCGGATGTGTATGCACGGCGAGCGATAAGGGTTGGATCGCCCGATGTGCCGTGAAATATCACGAACTCACTGGCACAGCCCGTCAAGAGTCCCGACAAGATACAGACACAGGAGATTTTATACAGCACCGTGCCGATATTCATGGAAAACCTGTCCCCAAATCCGTCCAGCCATAACACTATGGGCTAGTACCAGAGTGCGTGGTCTTTGGCAAGTATAGCATCCATTCAAGGAGATGTTTGTTTGAGGTATCCGGAGACGTCATTCTTGTCTGCGCGCGCGTCGTAGGCCTATAGGGCCGTTGCGGCGCTCCCTGTCGTGTTGTCATTTGCCGGGCAAGCTGGCGTCGGCCCACTCAGGGGCTGGGCATGGAGGGTGATATCAGGCGACTCAAGGCGATAAAGTCTGCGACGGAGAGAGCTTCTGCGCGGACAGTCGGAGAAAGAGCGAGAGACCGAAGCGCCTCTCGTATGATTTCTTGTTCGTGCCCTTCGTCTTTGAGCGAATTGACAAGGGTTTTTCGCCTGTGAGCGAAGGATCCTTTGACCAAGGTGGCAAATGTCCGTTCTTCCTCAAGGGGCAGTTCCGGTTTCCCCTTCGTGTGTAGTGAGACAACCGCCGAATCCACTTCCGGACGGGGCCGGAAACAGTTAGGCGATACCTTGAACGCCTTCGCGATGTTTGCCGCATATTGGGCCATCACAGACAGCATCCCGTAGTCCGGCGTGCCGGGTTCCGCGATAAGCCTGTCGGCCACTTCATCTTGAAGCATGAGCACTATGCGCGGGAACCGGTTGCGTCGCTCCAGTAGTCTAAAAAGAAGCGGCGTGGAAATGTAGTACGGAAGATTGGCCACGACGATTGTCCCGGTCGGCAGATTCTCGATGGGGTAGAGCAGCGCGTCACCGAGGACCAGGTGAAGGTTTGGAAGACCGGCTAGTTGTGCCGCTACATACGAATGGAGCCGCGGATCGATTTCAATCGCAGTGACGCGACAGGCTGCCTGGCAAAGGGCTTCGGTCAAAATGCCACGTCCCGGGCCAATCTCCAGTACGGAATCGTTCGGGGACAGTGCCGCGACGGAGACGATCTTGCGAACAATGTTGGGGTCGATGAGAAAATTCTGGCCGAGACGCTTGATGGCTGCAGGAAGGTTGGAATGGTCCACCCATCAGCTCCCGGAGCGAGAAGATTGAGCCAAGTGTTTGGCCAGGGTCGCGAGAGGGGTGCGGTAGCAGTCGACGAGATCGGTAAATTCTTCAAGCAAATCATTGGTGAAAGAAGGGCCAGGGGCGATCCCGGCAAACTTCCGTCCCTCTTCTTTCCCGACGATGTCCGACAGCAGTACCACGGTTTTGAGCTTCCACTTGGCGACACGTTCTGCGCCCGCGACGGTATTGAGGTCTTGGAGCGTCTGTTTCCTGATCGCATCCAATTCAGCGATCTGCTGCTGCACGGTAGCGAGACTGTGCGAAATCTGTTGTGTCATGCGAAGGGCCTCTTGGAAGTATTGGATCGAACCGGCGTTTGAATCTGGGTAATCCGTGCAGCC
>Ga0224511_10002054_pt1 | contig 13106 bp, 8 predicted proteins | sample SF_May12_sed_USG_2_FD_169988 | JGI IMG/M metagenome (GOLD analysis project Ga0224511, IMG submission 169988) | Sediment microbial communities from San Francisco Bay, California, United States - SF_May12_sed_USGS_8_1 | ecosystem: Environmental > Aquatic > Marine > Sediment | place: USA...
TTTTCTCTCTCTCTGTCTGCTCGTCTGTCCGTTTATTCAGCTGTTTGTTGAATTCTGGATCCTGTTATAACTTAAAGATTATCAAAGTTAGGCGCATGAAACGTGGTGTGTCAATAAGAAGCAATTAAACAAATACATACTTCAACCTGAAGTTAGTTATACCCCCAGCACAAAATGTGGGGAAGGGGGCGGGGCTATAATGGATTTGCTTTGTAACGTCCGTCCGTCCGTCGGTTGGTCCGTCCGTCTCCATTATCGTGTCCGCTCTATAAATCCTATACCAATTGAAGGATTTTCTTTAAACTTGGCAGAAATGTTCACCTCAACAAGAGGATGTGCAGAGTAGCCCACGTGTCAGCTCAAGGTCAATGTCACAATTGAAGGTCAAATATCAAACAATCAAATATTAGACATTATGTCGTGTCCGCTCTGTAAGTCCTACACTAATTGAAAGATTTTCTTTAATCTTGGCTAAAATGTTCACCTCAACAAGGGGATGTGCCAAATCCATGTTACCCGTTTGCCGGCTTAAGGTCAATGTCTCATTTTGACTTAGATAATATTCTTAAATTTTAACATGTTTTTGAATATTTCTGAAACTAGAAAAAGTATTTGCTTGAAACTTAAAATAAGTGTCACAATTAGGATACCGGTATGCAGGTCAGGTTTCAGAACTCTGTATTGTATTTTGACAAAGTTTCCCCCCTTTTTTAATCTTCAACTTTATATACAATCAAATATTAGACAATATGTCGTGTCCGCTCTATAAATCCTATACTAATGGAAGAATTTTCTTCAAACTTTATCCAAATGTTCAACTCAACAAGGTTATGTGCAGAACCCATGTTACCTTTGTGCCGGCTTGGTCACACATGGGTCAAAATTGACTAGAAAATGTTCTTAATTAACATGTACTTGAATATTTCGAAAACTAGCACAGGTATTTGCTTGAAACTTAAAAGATATATGACGTATCACAAGTTAGATATGCAGGTCAAGTTTCATAACTGTATTGCATTTTGACAAAGTTATATCCCTTTTTAAGTCTTTTAATTTACTTTCAATCAATACTAGACAATACGTCAGGTCCGCTCTATAAATTCTATACTAATGGAAGGATTTTCTTCAAACTTGACTCAAATGTTCACCTCAACTGGGCAATGTGCAGAACCCATCTTACCCTTGTACCAGCTTTGTCAAGGACATTGGTTGGGGTATGACTCGCATTCAGCGAAAGTTCTAGTTGTACATGGCAATTAACAGGAGCGTATGATAATTAAAGAACTTTTTAAGGGACCGGTAGGGGCCGGACTACTGTATTGCCCGCAATACTATTAAAGGCTTGTTATGTTGGTCACTTTCAAAGTAACCTATGATAATCCCGTAAACCAAGACCCGCGGTTTTTGGGCTTAGGTCTTTTTAATTATTCTTCTCTTACTGATCAAAATTCTTAATTGCCTTTATGTTATGCTTGTCTCCAATAACTGCACTTAATGGAATAAATGAAAGATGCTTATTCACAAAGTGTATGCTTTTTAATAGCCGTTAATCTGTTAAATAAGGGGCAATACAACCGCGCGACCTTATGGAAACGCTGATTACCCCGTAGAGCACCCCTTTTACTGAGAGACTGCGATTAGGTACCAATATGGCAGCGCTGCGAAAACGAAAGTACAAACACGCGATGCGTTGTTCAAAACACAAACGGCAGTTTATGCAACTTTTAATTGCGAAATCTACATAAAAATGGTATCAATACACAGATAACAAAATTGCCTTTTCATTTAAATGGAAAAAAATGCATTTTTTAACTTTCAAAGCTGCCCCCATCCCCCAGAGCATATAAGTCATGAACATTTTTTTAAATTTACAATGCAAGCTTATGTATCGATAGTCTGGATTTCCTGCCCTTTGTCTAATGTTTACAATAGAAGCTGGGAACCAGACTAATGTATTGACCCACACGCTTTGAAAGACGGCACCTGTATCCAAGGTGCTGTACATATTGCGACTATGTGAATATGTGAATCAAGCAATGGCAGACAAAGACACAGTACATTTTTCTAAATTTATTTAAAGTTTTGTTAATAAATTTGGAATATATGTTTTTATGACAGCTGAGAATTAAATAGGAATACAGAAGACATTCAATGGCGTCCTTGTTTAGCGACTCTTTAAACTGTTAACCCGACATATTTCGAAACGTGAGTACCTAAATTATTTAAACCTGGAATACAGTAGTTCATTTGTTCTCAGTTGTACAAATAGAAACAGTAGTCGGCGCAGCCAAGCGAGCGATTAAATGGTTAAATAGTTGATAACAAACATTAATATATTTAATTATGAAATCATGTTTTGAGAAGTCTCCGCCCATAAACAATACCAGCTAGCTAATAAAGTGCCTTTTTGGATCAAATATATGAATTCGATGATAAAAATGACTAGTCTTAAATTAGACGTGATGCAACCGCAAACGTTGAAAGCACAGTTTGGGCATAAAAATGGAAAATATAAAGTATCCAAAACAATGTAAATAACTGCGTGATAAAGCACTAACTTTAAGTACAATGTGCTAGTAAAAATAATTGTGCACAAACCAGGACATTTTTCAATACGCCATTCAATATGAGGGGTAACCATTTTCTTGTCCATGGGACAGAAAAGATTTACCGCATTTTTCATGCATTTTTTAAATATCCTTTTAAATATATTGACATATAACATTTTTAAGAGTCAGACATTCAACATCTCATTTCTTCACTGATACTCATGTCTAAAAAATATTTCTATATAAGTACTTTCCAACCCAAAATTATGTGCTCTAATCCATTTAAGAACAGTATGTATCACTAATTACACTGTCCTCTGCTGTGGAAAGGAGAGAACAATGTCTGACAAAGCGGACAGTAATTTTGAAATAATGGAGGATTGTGATCTGTTAAAAAATATACAGTCGAAGAATTTGATAACAGCTACACGTGTGTCAAACGACAAAGTTACTGTCACGCATATTTTTAACTATAAACACCCAAAACCTTAAAGCTGCTATACGGGAGTATTCTCTTTTTTAATTAAATTTAATACAAATCGGTGTGAAAAATATGCACATCATAGTTTCTTGTTTCTTCAGACCTCTAAAAATTGAACTTCCGAACTGCGTGTGTACATACCGGTATCTCTTTTTGTGAATGACTGTTAGTTCTTTAAAGCTGCTTCGCGAGGTATTTGACTTAAATAATAATACTTTTTACAAATGCATTTTCTGGACTTTTACTGGAAATTATAAAAAGTGTTTCAGTCTTACAACTATAAAGATATAATAAAATACCAAAAATGTTTGATCCCAAGCTGGGAACCGAGCCTACACACTTACACGTAATAGGGTAGTTGTGATAGACTACAAAAATATAATCTTAATGCACGCTACAGTAGCTGATGCAGGATTTGACCATACCGGGGCCCTGGACTTTGTCAACGGGGTGGGGTGGGGGTGGGGGTAGAAAATCAAACCAACATTCTTCCTTATATATTTATGGCGTATTTTTCATATCCCTCTATCATACTAAAACTTAAACACTAGTTAACACATTCAGTATCATTCTAAATCGTTAAGCATGATACAGGGTCATACAAATTGAATTTTCATTATCATGCTGTATCATATTTAAACATAATTAGACCTTTTAGTGCGTAAGTGTACGAACCTTAATGTTTTAGTATGATACTGAATGTTTGAGTAGGATACTGAATGTTTTAGTATGATACAGGGTCATACAATAAAGACCCTAATAGTTTGACCATATTACTCAATAATAAATGCATCACCCAGGGTCATGCTTATTCCGATTGGTCAGTTTCAGTATGATACTGAATAATAAATGCATCACCCAGGGTCATACAAATTCCGATTGGTCAGTTTCAGCATGATACTGAACACGTGTTGGAAGCCGTACACTATTTTATAAGTTAACAGTTCGATGACTTCAATAAACGATATTTATTTCGTAAACGGTTATTTGTATATCAAGATTAATGGGCTTTTAAATCATTTTATTGTTTTGTTATTGAAATAACACGGAAAATGTTCAAGGAATGAACAAATAAAATAAAAACATAAGTCCGGGAATAATAAGAGCACTGCGACGTTGTGAATATGTATCGGTCAACAAAATTTATTCATGCGTTATTAGACCAGAAGTATGTTTTATCAGCAGCGCTTTTAAAATTAAGCACCAAACACTACATAATTGAATAAAACAATAACATTTAGTTGTAAATAATCGATTTATTGTTAAAGATAATGATTTTTATAACAATGCGCTAAAATGCGCGTGCTTCACAAATGGCGTTATACACATATTTAAAATAAAATAAAAATGGAAAAAAGTGATAAAGTCAAATAAAATATATGTCTGGTTCCGGTGACATGCCCACGAAAAATAGAAAGCGTAGGTAGTGATTTCTTTTTTTATATAATTATATTTTTTTAATTTGTTTTACTGATGCTGAGTGAGGGGTGATTTAATGAAGTTATTAAAATGTATAGTGTGTGTGGTTAAAATCTCCAGTGTGCAAAGCTTTAGAGCTTTTTATATACTGAAAACTACATGCATATAGTGTAACATAGCTGCACGTTGGTGGGTTTTTATGCACATTTAACCTTATAGGTCAATTATTGTTTCTTTTTTAAGTGTTATAAATTATGTTGAAAATATCACTCGCTATAAACGAGAAAATTTTCGGTGCATGCTATGACTAGTACAGTATTTATGCAATTATATGGCAAAATCATGGGTTATAGAACACTATAAAGTTGACTGAATATCGGCGTAAAAATTAGTCTCAAGGAATGCAATATGTTGAATTCTATAGGGCTGCGGGATCATTTGTTATTTCATTTAAAGGCAGTTACTACCAGGCTTAGTTCGATCATTGCCACAAGATCAAGGGGGACTGGTAATAGCCCGGTGAATAAAAGCCTGTTTCATCTATTTAAACTCACGCTGTGCTATTTCAGTCTATAAATCAAATGTTTCTATGTTTGATAGTTCATTATATTATAGCCAACAGCTCTTTTCCAGAAAATAGCCAACACTTGAACGCACACACCTGCTTATCAACCCCAAAAAGATTGAATATCCAATGTTTCAAAGTCAAATAATTGACACATACTAGTATTGCATTTCTATTTTTCAAAATTTACTTTCCCTCAACCAAAACAACAAATCATAGATTCAAAACTTAAGTTAAAATTATCAAGTTTTGTTTTATTTTTAGAATGTTTACATAAACGCTTTAAACGTTCTTTGAAATTCTCTTGATTCTTAAGTAAAAAAATAGGACCAACATTTTTCGTATTCAAATTAAAAAGTTTAGGGTCGGGCCAAAAAATTAGGTAGGGTCGAGTCACCGGAACCAGACATATTTTTTCTTTTAGCCTAATATAAAATACGACACTTGAAACTAGATTCAAGAAAATATTGAAGTGATTTGGGGAGATTTGATTTTTTCCGAACGAACGTGTACAGCTACATGTACGTTAAAGCCACCAGGCACGGTTTGGGCATTAACATGAGAAAAAAATCTAAACTATCCATATAAGTCGAAATAACTGCGTAATAGAGAATAAACAATAGGTACCATGTGCCAGTTTTGAAGAAAAATGTGCACAAACCAGGACATTTCCAATATACCATTCATTATGAGGGGAAATCATTTTCTTGTACACGGACGCAATAAGGATTTACCTCATATTACATGCATTTTTCATCTTTTTAAATATGTAGTCAAGACATTTTCAGCCATATTTCATCACATTTTTTGCTAATACTGTTACCTAAATCATATTTTAAGATAAGTACTTTTCAACCCAATTTTCTGTGCTCTAGCTACTTTAATGACATCGGGAAATAACGTCGTAAAACGCATTTAAAATGACGTCAAAATTTTAACGCTCATCCAGTGAGGAACGCATTATGCAGAGAGCATATACTTTAAAAAAACAACTATTAATTAAAATTGGTATCTATTAAAGACATGCTTCTACATGTAGATCTAAAGAACTGTCAGAATTAATTATTTCTGAACTTTTCTCCGGCGCTCAATACTAAGTAAGCGGAATAACAACGTCAATTACTTGAAACTATCTCAATGCTTGGTAAACTTACACATTTTAATTCATGTATAATTATAACATTTTATTGGAAGTAATTGAAATACATACTCTTATTTGCCGGAACCACGATTATAATCTAGATCTACATCAGCGTGTTTTAGGCGCTTTTCTAAAACTGTCATAAACGACAAAAAAGTCTAATAAAACATTTATCAAACGCTGTTTGTTATACTCTTATAATAGAAACATTGTTTGAAAAAAACTCGTTGAATTCAAAACGGTATGTTCTATGTTGTATTTCGGTTTAAATAAAAATTAGTTAACGACAACCGGCCGTCATATTTTCAGTTGACTCCCGTAGGCTTATAAATTGTGTTAAAACCTTTTATTTCGTCGTAGCTGGTTGGTCAATTTGTCTAAGGCGCACGCATCTTGATGTAGCCTCGTTCACACTGTCCCGGATTTCAGTCCCGGCGTCGCTACGGTGTGGACACCGGGGCCCACCGGGACCATACCGTAGCGACGCCGGCAAGCACCGTATTGAATCGGGATACACCGTGTTGAACCCGCGCTAACCGGCATGTGGCCCCGGTGGTTTAAAAAATTTTAAAACCTCCGTGACTCACCGGGCTGTAAAACAACGCCGGCTTATTCCGGGGCACCACCGTAGCTCTTCCGGTATGAACCGTATCTCCACCGTAAGACCACCGGACGAAACCGTAGCAAACCGGCATGAGCTGTGTCCACGGTGGAATACGGTGACTTCAGGGTTGGCCACGGTGTGTCACAGAGGAGAGCCGGCGTAGCTCAGACTCTTGCCGGTCGAACTACGGTTTGGCAAGGAAGCAGCGGATGAATGCCGCTAAAGTTACGGGATGACTACGGTTTAAGCCGGTGTACGCCGATTCAATATCAGAAACAGTATTTAAACCATGTTTGTTTAGGTTTTAATCAGGTTTTTTGAATTATTTTCAATAATGTCTTTATAACACTAAGGCGGGTATAGAAAGGTAAAGTTTCGTTGATTACGCCATTACCAATCTTCTCTCCCACTCACATTGCTGTTCTTTTGCCTTAGTATGTAAATTGAGTTCTGTACTTTGCAAAGGACATTTCTGTTTAATTATAAGTTTCACGAAAAATTCATTGATATTCGTATGCTGCCGTGAAACACCGGGGCTTTGCCGTCCTACTTCCGTAACCCACCGTAGTGACACCGGGGCTCTGTCGCCGATTCCCGGGGCAGAACCGTGGTGTATCGGGACGCGCCGGGACACACCGTAGCGCCTCCTCGGAAAAGCACCGTCGCAAACAGTAGCATTACCGAGACATACCGTGATCAATTTGTGCCCCAAACCGGGCCTGGTCCCTAGCACTGCCGGGAATATATGAACGCACTCGAATTCCTTCCCAATTCGTCCCCTTTTGCTCCGGTCCGCCGGCTGCAAGCTGCCGGGACGCACCGGAGCGTATACCGGGACAGTGTGAACGAGGCTTGTCAGAATCTGAACATCTGGGATCGACCCTCCTTCCCGCCTATCTATTTATTTTTATTTTTGTATGTTCATAGTTATCTCCATATTCAAGCATTACGGCATAAGTATTAATATACGTGATATAAGAACTAGTGCATAAAAAGTATTAACCAAACGGCAAGCATTCCTCAAACAATACTTTCGCTATTAACACATTTTAGGTTTAGATCCATTATATTACTGATTATTCTATATACAAACAATTTCTCCTAGCACAAAGGACAATGTTAATATTTTCGCTATAAGTTAACGTGATCAATTTGTATAAATTTTACAAACTTTTGTCGAAACAAATGAATACAACTTGTATAAATAACACGCAAGTAAATATCAACAATTAAAATTTAATAAAAAACTAAATGCTGTTAGCGTCTAGTTTATTCAGACCTTTATTTGAAATAGCTGCAGAACATTTAACGCAATACAAAAAGAGTATGTCCTTAATGCCAGCGATTTATTATTAATCGGGAAAGCTTAAACTCCGTAGAAACTCCATTTATTAAAAACATGGTCATAATTTATATATTCAAAGAATTAGTTATAGTTGTTGTTTTAATGTTATTATTTGCGCGAAATGATTGACAAGATTGTCAATTGAATCATAAAACAAAACTCGTACCAGTCAGCATTACGTTTAGTTTTATAAACAAAAAACTTCGATAAAATGTGAAACGTACCATGCATGTGTGTTAAATAATAATATTATTGCCTCCTTTGTTTTCGGTGTAAATAAAAAAAAAACGTAACAATAATGTTTAACATGTATTTTTGCGTTTTATGTGCGTGATTAACGCTAGACGCACAACATACCATAGCGTCAAGGCGACGTTTTATTTAACGCGCGCAAAACGAATCCAGATTTTGTTCCGCAAAAAATAAAAAAGTGTTTTACAATCTCAACATTATGTATTAGATATGTTAAGTTATTTGGTAAATTGAAACAAGTGTAGTTATCTTTGTTTTTCTTTTGATGAAAAGAAAGATGTCGCCTGCATTAATGCAAGACACTGAACGCAAACAAATCGCGCGATATTTTTGACGTCGAACACAAAATTGACAACATATCCTTAACCTTAATTCTCTCCATGCCATGAGGCACATAAGGCTTTGACATTCTCTTTCCATTGTTTTCTTCTGAGGCTGCACGGCGTGCCGTGTTCCAGGAACACACATATTACGCTACTTAAACTTATATAACAATGTGAATTTATTAAAAAAAACGGGTTTCGCAGACGTGTCGAGAATAAATCAAACTATTATTTTATGTAAAAATCTGAAAATCGATTTTTTTTATAAAATCGAAAATCACACGAGGCTCCTCATAATTATATAGTGCATATATACTATAAATGTTACTTATTGTCGTGTGTAAAATAAAACATACTTTGTTTGCTACGGAGATGGTACGTTTAAGTACGGCAAAATACGTCCAGTTTTTGAACAAGTCCAAAAATAAAAATCCTTCTACGGCCACGATTATTAAAAATTTTATCTACGGTTTAGTATGATCGGTACGTTTAAGTACGGTCTACTACGGTTACATCGCACTACGGCTTACTACGGCTAGTGTGACCAAGCCTTGAAACGGACCAGTCCATGGCGTACCTTTATGGTCTTTATTGTATGACCCTGCATCATACTAAAACTTTCAATATCATACTAAAACATTCAGTATCATACTAAAACATTTAGCATGATACAGGGTCATGCAAATTGAATTTTCAGTATCATGCTGAAACGGACAAATCGGAATTTGTATGACCCTGGGTGATGCATTTATTATTGAGTATCATGCTCAAGCTATTAGGGTCTTTATTGTATGACCCTGTATCATACTAAAACATTCAGTATCATACTCAAACATTCAGTATCATACTAAAACATTTAGGGTCGTACACTAACGCACCAAACGGTCTAAAATATTTATGTAAGTATGATACAGCATGATACTGAAAATTAAAACCCTAAAGGTACGCCATATATATTTACTTAGGAATCCTAGCATTTCGCACTTAAAATGACACAAACAGCAGAGTAAAGAGTAGAACGCGTGTGAGATAGCTGAGGCCAACCGACGGATAGATGTATACAGAGATAATTAACAAGGTCAAAATGTTAAAATATCAGTGTGTTTGGTCATGAAAAATGTTTATGCAAAAATGTCGCATAGAACAGAATAATCATCCAGTCAAAACAAAAGTAAGACAATCTTTTGAAAATGCGATTTTTTAACGCAGATATTCAATTCCGAAATGCTATTTTACTTACATCAGTCATGAACAATCTATATCCAAACTTTATATATGTTTGTTGGTTGATGTATGTTAGTTGGTGCGTTGGTTGGTTAGTTGGTTGGTTGGTTGGTTGGTTGGTTGGTTGGTTGGTCGGTCGGTCGGTCGATCGGTCGGTCGGTTGGTTTGGTATATGCTGACAGGTTGATGTGTTTGTTGGTCGGTGTGTTTGTTGGTTGGCGTGTTTGTTGGTTTGTGTGTTTCTTGGTTAGTGTGTTTGTTGGTTGGTGTATTTGTTGGTAGGTGTGTTTGTTGGTGTGTGTTTCTTAGTTGGTATATGTTGATTAGTTGATGTATGTTAGTTGATTGGTGTGTTGGTTGGTTGGTGTATGTGTTGGGTAGCCAAGTGTGTTTCTTGTGTGGTGTGTTTGCTGGTTGGTGTGTTATTGTGATGGTTGGTTGGTGTGTGTCTTGGGTGGTGTGTTGGTTGGTGTTAGGGTTCGTTGGTGTCTTGGTTGGTTGGTTGGTTGAAGTGTTTGCACCCCCACTTCCAGAAAGACAAAAAGTGATGAGGAGATAATAAAAGATCATTACATGCCAACTGTTTGGGGAATATTCTAATCCTTGGATCAAGTTTTCTTTTTTTCTTCAGAAAGAGGATGTCAGAGGCTGATATTATGGCAGACATCACCAACACCCCAGAACCTTGTGAGGCAGGAGTGACTCTGTTTGCATTGAAACTTGTAAATGATAAGTATGTCGCAGAGTATTCAGGAATGCCTAAAGAAGACAATACTAGGCATCAGCTAAATATGAGCCTGGCTTCATTTAAATCAGTCCTTTCAAAGGTAGGGCAACAAAACTATGATAGGGCCATAATATATGATCTAATTACATCAAATACAAAACTTATTGCAAATGGACAGTCACAAAAGATTTCGTACTTGGAAACCAGCATTGTTCTTCTGCAACGTGAGTTAGAGGTTTACCAGTATTTGTACGGCAATGAAGATACAACAGCACATAATCAAGAGCAGACAGTGGCACAGAATCAAGAGCAGACAGTGACACAAAATCAAGAGCAGACAGTGACACAAAATCAAGAGCAGACAGTGACACAAAATCAAGAGCAGGCAGTGACACAAAATCAAGAGCAGACAGTGACACAAAATCAAGAACACACCACCAGTAAAAGGCAAACAGAGAGGCAAACAGGTACGTATTAAGTGTTTGTTAGTTTTATTGAAGCGCTATCGAAAAAAGGCGATACGTATGAATCGTTGTCCATCAATCAATCCGTTAAGAAATTTTAATATTGGTAATAACTTAGCCATTTCTTAATATTTCTTTATCAAACGTTTTAATTACATTCCTGATAACAAGATGGACATGATGGGATCAAATTGTTAATGTAAGGGTCATATTTGGTGAATGATGCCCCTTTTTGTGCTCTGATTCTGTTAAGTTGTTTTGTTCTGGCAAAGCATTCGAGGGCGACACAAGAGAGTCAACTGTGGTTCCCACTTCCGTCACAAAGGAATGTTTACTGTTTATTGCTAAAATCTACATTAGTTAACATCTTGCATTATTCTGCGATATTATTAAATTCCTGTACAGCGCGTAATTTAAAAATCATCTGTGTTTGTATTCGTGCTGTTTTCTATGGTCAATACATGTGTATTTTCTAATCTACCTTGCTGATAAACAAATACATTATATAATAATATACATAGGCAAATTTAGTTTCTGTCGCGAATATTCGCGATCTCTTATTGTTATCATTTGAATAGCGATTAAGATCATTGTATCATAAACAGTTATTTGCTTTTCATCTATTGCGGTGCATTGTATTCATAACCAATGATGCGTAACAAATGTTTTGTCTAGATAGTGTTAGAAATATTTTTCTACTGTATTCTGTCGTATAGAATGTATTTAAATCTTTATTAATATTTGTATCTAGAATAATTTTAATTTTATAGATGATTCAATATGACTCAATGGTTATAATTCAAGATGATTAAAAAAGAATAAAGTGAAGAGGAAATTGTGAGAACTAGTAAAATAATAAAATAGAAAAGATTCAACTTGTGTGCCTTATTAATACCGATGTGGTGAATTAAAATTAAAACATTAAAAGGAATGTTCGCCACAGTTTCCTTATATAATCACGTTGACCGCAACTGCGCAATATTTTTCCATATCGGGTGTGTAAAGATTCAAGTAAAATGATATCGGGTGTCTAAACATAAATGAATTATTATCATTTTGTTTTGAAGTGACACTTATTACTGTTCGGAAACAATCGGTAGCTAGGTCGGGTGTTTGCGGTTGTTTAAAAGACTGTTGAGTGTTAGATTTTATCTCATAAAAGGTTATTTACATTCACAATGATAGATACAAACAATTAGTACAGCGATTCGAGTCAGCGTCTGTCACACCATCGGCTAGGGTTCGAATACCGCTAGGAGAAGTTTTTTTAAATACTGTTTTGCTTAATTGTGTTTAATGCGCATACTACTATGCGATTTCAAACCAAATTTCATTGTTTTAACCGTGAAAATCGTGAAAACTCACCTGTCTCATAAAACTGGTTCCAAATAAAACAGCGCATCTTTCGGGAATCGAACACAAAACGTCAGCGTGTCAGCGCATGACCTATACCACAGACCTAAAGACGATTTACATGAAACCCACTTACTTATCTACCATAAAGCTTACATAGGTGACCAGTTTAAAAATCAATTCGATTCGTTAGTTTTCTATTTATAAACTCGACTGTATACGGAATAATTATAAGTGCCTCTTGAAACCAAAATGAAAATACTTTCCTATTGTTATTTATTATGGCGTAACGCACCTAAAATCTAATAAATCCCGCATTTTCATGACGTCATAATGTTTTATCAATTTAATTTTTTAACAATCTTTTAGGAAACGGAAACAGGTGAATGATTTGACAGTCATAAACAGATCGAATTACGTTTTGCGTTTTTTAAGATATAGTTTCCTGTAGTCACAAAAATGACCTCCTACCTTTTTAGCTCACCTGAGCACAAAGTGCTCATGGTGAGCTATTGTGACCGGGCTTTGTCCGTCGTCCGTCGTGCGTCGTCCGTCGTGCGTCGTGCGTCGTGCGTCGTCCGTCGTGCGTAAACTTTTTTACTTAAACATCTTCTCCTCTGAAACCACTCATTGGATTTTGACCAAACTTCACAGGAATG
>Ga0224511_10002055_pt1 | contig 13106 bp, 8 predicted proteins | sample SF_May12_sed_USG_2_FD_169988 | JGI IMG/M metagenome (GOLD analysis project Ga0224511, IMG submission 169988) | Sediment microbial communities from San Francisco Bay, California, United States - SF_May12_sed_USGS_8_1 | ecosystem: Environmental > Aquatic > Marine > Sediment | place: USA...
TAATAGAATGAGGAAGTTTAGTACTGCCTACCTTTAGGCACTGTTGGGTCATCAATATAACTGGTACGGGCGTCCTCACTCTTTCCTTCAGGATCAGCGACGTACTGCCCCAGTACCACATCATCCATAGTGAGCGCTTTAATGGCTTTAAGAACCTTTACCTGTAGATTTACACAGTATTTAGAAACTGTACATATAACAAGAGCTAGTGAGCAATGGTAGAATGAAGACTGAGTACAGGAAGTCATGGGTTTGAGTCCCAAAAAAGTCAATAATAGCGATATGCGACCTCAATTCGCTTTAGGTCTGCCAAAGTATACTAAACTACCAGGGCTCAAACCCCACGACCCCACACAGGGGTTATTAATGCAGGGCATAAAACAGTCGTAGAATATCTTCGCACCCTGACTATTTGGATATAACTTTTCTCTAACTGGGCATTCAATAATGGAGATTGCTGAACTTGGATACAGGCTCCAAAAAATACACGTAACTGCCATTTTATTGTACAACAGTTCACAAAACCCTCTAAAACATTCTGTCTTTGATAAACAAACGAATGGACAGATTGTTTACTCTAGACAGACATTAACACTAGTTTTGTTCACACATTCCTATAACTAATAATGTACTACCTAGCATCTGCACAAGCTGACAAAACCTAAGCAACTCCTGACATTGAGTAGCAAGGGTGTTATGTAAGCTTTATGGTATGACTATTGAGTTGATGTCTGGTATGAGTGTTGGGTTGGCATATGGTCTGAGTATTGCATTGACATAGGGAGGGAGTATTCACTTGGTCTATGGCATAAGTATTGAGTTGGCGCAAGGTATGCATATAGCGTTGGCGTATGGCATGTGTATTGGGTTGCCGTATGGCATGTGTATTGGGTTGGGGTATGGTATGTGTATTGGGTTACCGTATGATGTGTATTGGGTTGCCATATGACATGTGTATTGGGTTGGCATATGATATGTGTATCGGGTTGGGGTACGGTAAGTGCATTGGGTTGCCCGATACAAGTATAGAATTTGGGGTAGATGACTCCATTACACACCTTCTCATCACGAATATCCTCAGCGTTCATAGAGACAGGTTTCTCCATGGCAGTCAAACAGAGAACTTGGAGCAGATGATTCTGTAGCACATCCCGAATAATTCCAAACTCATCAAAGTAACCTCCCCGACCCTGGGTGCCGAATGGTTCTTTGAAAGTGAACACCACTGCGGCGATGTTATCCCTATTCCAGACGGGGCCGAATATCCGGTTACCTATGTAAGTAGTGGACTGTAACGGTCACTGTGTAATAATAGATCCCTAGCTAATAGCCAGACGGTGTGATGATGGACGTACCATCTGGATGCACTCGGCAGTTCAAAGATTACAAGCCATCCAGTCGATAATTGAAGCTAGGAAAAAGTGATGATAAGGCAATAATATCACCTTAGTATCTAAAATCTTGGCCCCTTTCGGTTTTTTCTTCTCCATTAATTTATTTTCCGCGAGGTTAGGCCATTATCTACTGTCCTGGGCCATGCACCACCATGTTCAGTGTCATTCGTTGGCTGGAGCCTGATGTGGAGTGGCAATTTGTTAATAGACTCGGTTTGTTAGTTTTTTCATACATGTCGTCAATCTGACAGCCAGTACCACAACTAATTAGTTGGTAAAATTTTAATACATGTCAACTGCTGGGCCAAGATAATTAAAAATTCTAGCCCTTTTGTCCTGAGTTGACACTTCAATTGATGATTAAAGATGAAAAGCTAAGACAAAAACCCTTGGCAAATCTTACCGAATCTCATGCAAAGCAGGTTCTGCACCATTTCTTTACCAAGATAATGATCTATTCTATAGATCTGATCTTCCGTGAACAGCTTGGAGACGTGTTGTGACAGAGCTTCAGATGACTCCAAATCTCGACCGAATGGTTTCTCAATAATGACTCGAGACCACTGGTTAGGACTACAATTTGGATAGATTCGAATAAAAATATGTGTGAAAATAGTGTGATGTCTTAGTCTTGTCACTCTCATGGTACCATTGAGTTATCCTCCCTACTAATAGGATAACTCTATGAATGATTTGGACATAGAAGTTGTCTAATCAGCAGCTATTACACAGAATGAGTGCACCCTGAACTCTTATGCGTGTGATTCCATTCGAACTTCTGTGATCAGCATCACAGACTACATGCATATGAACCACATTTTCAGTAAAGAGTAGCAGGCCAAAGTCTACAGTCTTAGTAAGCTAATTCTTGGATAACTTTGGAAATTTGTCAAACCTGTATCAGTTCTCAGGACATGAGGTCAAATGTGACATCTTTATTCGGAATTAACTTCTTCCGGTCACTCAAATCATTCTTTATTTTACATACCCTTTTACCATGCAGTGGGCACTGAGCTGGCCTGTCACAGGAACATAGACAGTAGGGGGTAAAGCCAGATAGAAGAGTCGACTAGCTTTCTCGGACAGTCGATTGATTTCCTTGTGCAAGTTCTTGAAATCCTGTGGTTTATCATAAGAGCCCGCTACGTATGAATTACAGGCCCAGAACTCTGGCAGTCTTCTCTGCTCGGCCTCTGAAGCCTGTAACCACAAGTGGCAGTAGTCACGGATCACTACCACTCCTTGCGACAACAATGACTGTGTGGAGATCACAGGAAACGCATACAGCGCCTTACATGCTCAGGTGGGGAGAAAACTCTGGGCGGCGGCATCTGCCAGAAGGATTTTGTCCTTTTCATAAATTTTCTTTATTATATGACTTTGCAAAGAGCTAATAAGAGTAGGTTCCACCGCAGTAAATCATGGAATAAGTTTACTACTTAGACTGCCATGAAGTGACAGATATGGTTCACGGTTTTCATGGTCAGAACAGATTATTGTGATTCATAAATGCATGAAGCTTAGCTATGACACTGACATACGTCTCAGCGGATTATGACTTTTTTACCTTCATAAATGGAGTGCATTTCTCCTTTATGTCTTCCACAGTCAGCTTAGATCTTGCATAGCCAACAAATCTGGTGTTCTTTGGGAGAAGATCATCAACAAAAAGCCTCCACAGAGTTGGATAAATTTTCTTCTTTGCCAAGTCACCCTTTAGAGAAAAATAATTGCCACGTAGGATCTATGAATGATGCCCTTCGAGTGAAGTATCAATGCCGGTGACTCTTTCGTCCATTGATACAACATCAGACCCCCTACAGGGTTATGAAATTGACCAAATTGAGTGAGATTGTGTAGAATGCATTCGCTACTTATTTTATGGTGGTGCTATCTATCATCAAACGGACTGTTATCAAAGGCAGTAATGTAAAAAATGAAGTCTCGGAGATTGTCTAAATGGTACAAATGGTAATGGTACAATGGTACTTAAATAGCATGACATATTCCAAACCTTCATGAAGAGAATCAAGGACGTCACACGATGGCGAATTTGCAGGGGAAAAATCGGGATAGCTCAGTGGAAAAGCACTGGGCTGCAACAGTGAGAACCTGTGTCCGAATCCAATGTGACTATGTTCTCCTCACATTTCTCCTAGATCCTATCACTCCAATAAGCCTTGGGGTTATGAGGTTTGTTAAATAGGATGGCCAAGTGCCCAAGACCATCTAGGAACATACCGATGCACCGAGGACCACAAACACGTGCGACTTCTGCTCCTCAGGTTCGCTCCCTAGATTGGAGCGGAGAATCTCCAAGCCTTTCTCAATCGCTGCCATTTGTTCAAATAGAGCTTTCTTATCTTTCACTCCCTTAAGAGCGGGATCACTGTAATAATAATGATTGCAGTTTCGTATGTGATCTGGCGATGAGATACGCCCAATGTATTATTTACTAGGCGGGTTAATAGCATTCCACATGTCGCTCCATTGAACAAGCAATCAAGCGCATGATTCAGTGATTTTACTTCCTTAAATCAAACCTGCCTAAAGTCAACTTAATGGGGGCAATTGAGTCAGACAGGACAACACTTATTGAGAGAGGAGGAAACAGAAAATCTGCGCATGCAATCCCAATTATTTTACTAGCCACCACTAAACGAGCTGAAAGGTTATATTAGATATGTATAATTATATGAGCTTTAAGCTCTTCGGAATAAACAAGCGAAGGAAGATAAATATTCGCTCGCTTTCTCACTCGCACCTTACAATTCCTCAATGCGTTTGGGTTAGTACTATGAGAGCTAGTGAGAAATATCCCAAATCTACCGCAGAAGGGATCCGCTACCACAGGCAATCTAAAATTGAGTGTACAGGCGTGGCGAATAGCCTACCTTAAGTCAGACATCTACAATAGGAATCCGTAACTAAAATGATTTGGCCAATGGGTCAATGACGACATTATGACAATGTCTAACTGCATGCTCTAGAGTGGTTCACAGTCAGTGATGAGTGAACATAACAACAGTACCCGAGTTTTGTATGCATGATAATCATAATACATATACTGAAATCAGCCGTTTAGTTGGTGCTTGATTACTTGTACTTGCACAGTTGTTGAGCCCAAGCTGAGTGATATGTAACAACAAGCTGACCAACTGGTAAGTCATTCTCATTCTGTACTCAGTCATACTCACACTCACAGTCATAGTCAGCGGTAGAAAAAATGACTGATTAACTTGTGATAACTCACTTATGCTGGTTGACTGAATCAGTTACCTCATACTAGTCACAGTCACACTCTAAAAATTAAAGTCTAATCTAATCTTCATCTTGTCATTCGATTTATTCACTGATTCAGTTCATCATTCATCATATATGATGATGACGATCATCATTTCTGTTTCACTTTCATGGTAAAACCGTAAATTCATAAAATAAATGATCAAAACAGAAGTTTTTGAATTTGATCAGTGGAAACTGGAGTGCCTAGGCTAATATTACTATTATTACTATTAACTAACTTCTAAGTATTAGTATTACTCCTTTAATAGTATTAGTATTAGTAGTGAGTGAAACAGTCGTACGACCAGAAGCGCGTGTAGCATCGCAATGTCCTATCCCTAGGAGTCGATATTCACCGCGTCTATTTGTTTCGAAACGTCTGCCAAAGCTTGCTCCATAGGCAGAATTTACAGCCGACAGTTCCTCACTGTTCTGTAGTTCCAACGTCGGTAATTTCGATGTTGGGGATTGCTAGGTCTAGGGTTTGGTTTCACTTCTATCCGTCTTCTGATTCGCCTGTTTATTGTCACGTGATCGCAAGTTCCGTAGTAGCAGAACAGCTACGCTGTATTCTGCGGCACTTGAAGTCAAAAGCTTTGCATTCGTACTTAATTGATCATTTCGAAGGCATTTAGCTACGTACGCCAATTGATCATAAGATAATTCATATGTCCGATAGCATGAGGTATAGCGTGTAGACTATGGCCGACCTTAGATGGTGGAATGCGACTTCGGATAGCGATCACCGATCACTACACCCCAAAGATATAAAAGCGACTGAATAGAATTATTTCTATATTGAGGTTATATAACCGCCACACTCCGTATAACATACGTACAGGAAACCCCTTTTCCTGTACGATGACTCCCGGCCAGGTGCGGCATACACGCATCAGAACTGTAATGCTCTTGCTGTTTACAATCTACGGTCCCTCATCAAACTTGAAGATTTTGTCACTGGTGTTGTTTCTCCTATTCTGTATAGATAGTTATCTGATATCTCGTCTGAAAGGTTTGACCAGAAACGTCCAAACCCGCAATAAAACGTGTCTTATTCTTTGAAAAGTATCTGGCTAAGGAATCGAGAGTGGGATTGCTGACTCGTGTCACAGTGTGTTGCGTAACTGTAATTGTAAACTCAAAGTCAAAGTCAAATGCTCTGGCAGTGGCAGTCTCGGTTGTACCTCCCCGTAAGGCGTAACTCCTCAATCACTGAGTCAGTCATGCTCATAGTCATACTCATACCCATAGTGATAGTCATAATAATACTATAGTACGGAGAAGTCGTAGTGACTCACCCGCTCAGTCACTGAGTGATTCGTTGGCCATTAATTTAGTCACTAACTCAGTAACTGACGTTTAGAGTTAGAGTTAGACTAGAGTTAGAGGCAATTTTAATTTACTATTTAGACAGTCGTCGCATACTGATACTGACTGATAGTGATACTGGCGAGTGACTGACTGACTCACTCACTGGTATACTAGTTTCTGATGTCAGCATGAGCATACCTAGCGTTATCCAGTAACGTTACTTAACAACGACAAGTTACTAGTTAGTAACTAACATTGCATAGCAATCAACATTACATTACAATTACGTAGTCAGTGTAATTCACTAATGACTAATTAGTAATTGATTTTAATGAAACTCGCTGACTCTCACTGGCTTACTAATAGTTACTTACTTGCCTCGCCTGTCAATGTCATGTCACTGAAAGTGAGACACTTTAGCGAGTCCCTGAGTGAGTCAATCAGCCAATAACAAATGAGTCAGTCATTCAGTTATTTACCCGCTGAGAATGAGTTAGAGTAACCAATGCAGTAAATAACCCAATCAGCAATTGGGAAAGTGTAGTACTGTTAGTATTGCCTTGAAAATTGGGTCTCGTAAGAAATCTCCATTAGTTTAATTGCTTTGTTTAATTACAGTACTTACCCTAACCGAAAAATGCCATGTTCAACTTCACTTACCCGATGGATAAAGGAAGGTCCTGACAACGAATCTCTCAAGTTTTTCAGGATACAAAGCTGACCATGCTGTTTATTGTTCATACTTTACAGTTTGTTACCGGTTCGACTTCCAGGTTGTCGGGGCTGTGATAATCATGGTATTGGCTAATTCAAAAGACCCCACAGATGGCGACTCAATCTCTGAAGAAACTGATGCTTGTTTGCCCCCTGTCATTGATGATGGTACTGCGAGTGGAGTAAGGCAGCGACACAAGACACTCCCAACAACAACATCTCAGACTCCTCTGCTTGATGAACAGGTTTGTCAGAGCTTGGATGTTGGTCCGGAGTCCTGTGAATAGTTCACTAGTTGTTTCTTAGAGATCTGTTTGACAAACGATATCCATTGCCATTAATCAGTCTATTCATAGATGTAGATGACTTGTGTCTGTATGGGTTCGCATCCTGGATAACATACAATCGACAAGATGATCGGCACTGCCTTGTGAGAGCCTCTTCTAAATCATTGACAGTTTGCGCCTAAAACGAAATGGGTTGTGTGTCTCTATACATCGATGTATTGTCTTTGATTCTAAGCAGGAATGAGAAAAATAAGGTCCCATGGTCAGTTGCCTTCAGATAGTCAGGAGCGATTGACACCAGTCCAAACCAAACTTACACTTTCCATAGACGTGTTTTCTCTTTTTACAGGGAAGCGAATCAGACTCTGACACTAATGAAACAAATACGACGTTTAGAGATAGGTTGGTACACGATGCACACGTTGTTCAGCATAAAGTAGAGGAGATCGCTCACAAAGTGAAAGAAGAGGTTGAAGATGTTGCACATAGAGTAAGCAAATCTCGGTTGTTACCTCTGTGTTGGCGATTTTCATCGATGATCAATTGGGAAATACCAGATTGAATAAAAATAGGTAGTCGAGAGACTGTGTATGACACACCACTGTTTGCTACGAAAAGAAAAAATCATGTTCTGTTAAATTTTTAGATCTATGAAGCTGGATGGAGGGTGGTTCATCACACTCATCTGCCTGATTGGATGAGAGACAATGAGTTTCTTCTTCATGGTCATCGACCGGAGTTACGGTCATTCGTAGAATGCTTCAAATCGGTTTTCAGAATACACACTGAAACAGGAAACATATGGACACATCTACTAGGTATAGAGTATAAAATAAGTTGATCCATGCTCTAATCGGTCGGGTAATGTATATTATCGCTACTCAGGCTGATAGTTTGTGCCCGCGCGCATTGCTTTGGTCAAAGTCCATTCGCCTGATCCATTTATGTCTAAACATAGTTTATGTTCACTATAGGGGCACCCGAATAAGCCACCACTCATAGATTCCTAAACTATATAAAAAGGTGTCTAACCTCCCCGAGTCCCTGTCATCCTTATTATTGATTGCTACTTGGATTACTTGGATAACCTAGAACCATAGGTCCACAAAGGCCCATGCAGTCCATAAGTGTATCAAACTGTTTCAATGTCAATGCCAGTCGTGACTGAGTACACATTCCAATTTTTCTATCAGTTACCTCTTTTTATCTATGTGATGAAAGTACTCCGTGCTGGTGACTGTGAAGATAACCTACAGCTAGCTGGGATCCAGATGTAAACCCCACAGGCTTTTTTCACATTTTGCCTATCAGTACTAATGTGACTGGTCAAGTGGACAAGGGTTAAAATCGCTTCATGGGTCTTAAAGATCTACCTCTCTTTCTTGTGAAAAAGCAATCGGGTTTTCCAAGATTCATCTGTAAAAACCTAGGTATCCCAGCCAAGTAGAGAACTTTTACCACAGGCAAAGTGCAAAGCGACTTCTACTAACATGTGCGGACTTGAAGGTTCACTAGTTGCTGGTTTGCCCAGGATGGATGCATGCCATTATGTTACCATCTACTCCCTTTTGCTATCTCCCTGCGCTTCTTTTCAGGTATGATCGGGTTCATCGGAATCACTGGATACTTCCTGTCTCGACCTTCAGATGAAGTTCAATGGCAGGAAAAAGCCATTTTCTCTGCTTTCTTTTTCGGCGCGATCGTCTGTATGGGATTCTCTTGGATTTTCCATACTGTCTACTGCCACTCCTGTGGGGTTGGCAAGTTCTTTAACAAGTAGGTCTACGGTGAAAGTGGATATCAAAGACTTTTATTATTTGTTTGGGAGTGTAACATTTTGTCAAAGACGAATGTTAAAATGGTCATCAAATATTAAAGGGGTTAAGCCATGGCCAAAAGTGTCTTCACTTGTTTTCAGATTCTGAAACCTATCATGAACAAATGGGCTCAATACCCAGCTCAAATGGAAGCTTAGATATAGCCCTATCCAATGTGCATACTTAGAGGCCGCGGTGATGCACTTTTCAGACCATCGACGCAAAAGAATTGGCCTCGAGATAGGAAATTAACACAGAGCTGTTGGTGTTTGTGTTAATTTCTCGGCTTACACGCTGATGTTTGGAAAATCCTCCTGCAGGTACAAGCTAGACCTGTAGTTACACAAGTCTATATAGAAAAAATGCTCAACAAAAATATAGAAATAGGGTTTCAGAGTGTAGTTTTTCACCTCTGTCAGCAAGCATTAGTGCCATTATTCCGAAATGAGGCCCGAACTCAACGGCCTCTATTTCGGACTAGGGAAAACCGGTAAAGCACTTCTTATAACTTCAGTTTCCTCCGATATTACGTTCAATTTTGAGCTCTAATCGATGTTATGGGGGAGTAAAGATCATAAGGTTACTAAGTTTTAGTAATTAGATCCTATTTTATTTCTATTGGGGCCATTTGGGCCGTAGTTATTCGAGTGACCGATGTTCGTTTTGTGGAAAAAGACCACTCGCTATCGCTGCAATTAATGCAGAGTAGCCTCCCTTTAAGGATGGGTAACGCATTACCATTTGTCTGCATTTTCGCCATTTGTCAGTTTATTGGCCTGGATACCAACCAGTGCTGAGAGTCACTTAATTTCACCTCGTTTGCTGGTTTTATACTGGAAAGCAGGTTTCATAGTTAGTAGCGCAGATTTACTCTCTCAGATTGATTGCTAAATCAATAACTGCCATTCCCCGTCCTCCATAGTCATATAAACATATATTTGTAAGTCTATGATGAGCTTGTTGATGAATCTCACCAAATGGCAAAGCTTGTGAGATCTACCTGAACTGTTAGTGCAATAAATGTCCTGTTATCACCTTATTAGGCCTATTCTCGAAATCGGGACGATGGCGACGATGAAGTAGAAAATCCTATTTTTAGTAACAAAATAAGCAAAACGGCGACGATAACCCGGGAGGAAAAATATCATGTCCAACTCATTATGCGTCCTGTCGTCCCGGTTTCGAGAACACTATCGTCGCCAACCGGAAGTATAGTTTGAGGTCATGTGACCGTAGTTCCATCTTGACTCACATTGGTTGCTGGTAGTGACAGATAAACAATGGGTGATCGAGACTTGTGGATTTCAATTCAATTTTAAAAGTAATAGTAAGCCTTTTAACCGCGTGCACACTGGCCAGGACTTTCCGGATGTTACAAGGTATGCTCTTTACTCACACATACCAACCACAGCCTGAACATATACGAATAATAGCCATGTTCAGTCAATCAATAAAAGATATGAGTGACCCATTCAACTTATTCAATCATCCCTACACTGGTACTAGTTTATAGCTAGGGTCGTATGGCTACATATGTGTAACCAGTGCTGGTAGTAGAGCAACTCCTTGTTGCTGTGCTGCTGCTGCTACTACTTGCTAGTTTTACTAGCTGGACTAACTCAACAGCAGTGTTTGACACAGTCACTCAGTCAAAGCTCTGGATTGATTAGTAACAAGTAAGGTAGCTACTACTAGTTGTTGCTACTAAGTAGTTGAACTAGTAGGCCTACCCAACACTGGTGCTCAAGCCATTTAAAGCTTCATGGACCAGCCAAAGCGTTTCACTTTGACTGAGCCGTGGCAGGACTCTACTGGGTCATGAAAGAAAGAAAGAAAGAAAGAAAGAAAGAAAGAAAGAAAGAAAGAAAGAAAGAAAGAAAGAAAGAAAGAAAGAAAGAACTAGTAATATGCAAATCATGGAACCCCAGCGTGGAAATGAAATGGTGTAAATGGACTCAACTGCATTTGGTTTACCGTGAGTGTGACCTGCTTGCTGGTATTTTAAGTTCACTAACAGGATTCCATTTCTCCCATTTGGTAACCCTTTGTAGATCATTCATTGTGTTATCTATATTTCACAGATTTCTTTGCAGGCATGGTAGGATGCTCTAAAAAGCGGGCCAATATTTAGCTTCCGGGCAACACCAGACAGGACAAAAGCTCACACCGCTCACTCAGTTCAAGCGAATTACTGATTAACTAAATACTCCAGTAGCAGTAAGTGATCGATTCTTTAGTGATCACTTCATTTGGTGACTTTCCAGAGCATGGCCGATTGGGTCATTCATGCAGGTCTACTGTAACAAGTACAACCCATATCTGTGTCTACTCGGTAGTGTCAACACCGCCTCCTTCCCTTAGACAGGTCGGGCTCATTGAGGTTTCATCACACACAGGTGGCGGTATAGTTTCTCACCAACAAGTTCTCAATTGAAGTAAAGAACCTCACTAAGTGAGTAGCGCTGGCATGAGTCACTCTTATACGCAGGATAAAACCACAATCAAGATGATTGTTCATAGTGCCAGTAGTGCCGTACACACTTTGAACCTAGCTCGGTGAGCCAATCGGAAAGCCATCCACAGACAAATTGTCCAGTCCCTTATGAAAAGTCCAGTTAATGAAGAATTTCATCTTAACGATTCTATCGATTAAAGGCAAACAATGATTATTTCCGAGGCATCCCTGCAAAAGGGGTCAGGGACGCCGTTTTATAGATGGACTTTCATTTCTATGGAGCGCGATCTCATTCATGCCTTACGCTTCTTCTCTGTAGCTCACATGGGATAGATATATGCAGCATTTGACAATCGCCTCCAAACTGGGCGTGATGTCAATCGGACAAAGAACTGGAAACAACTGTTCTAAGAAAAATGAGTGACTTCTTGAAGAGCAGCTCCGATTCTTGTTGCCAATGTAGGAGACGAACTAACAGTGATCAACCAGAAATGTGTGTAGTATGTAGAATGACCGAAGTTTAGATTTGAGATCATTTGTATTGCGCTAAGTAACAAGCATAATAAAGCCTCATAAAATTTTAGTCTTTATTCCATCTAGCTTACAGTAATACATGTATATCTCACTGAAAAGCATGGCTAGGTAGTGTCTGAAGTCTTGTTGTCGAGTTCAGTTGGCTGTCCGGGACAGAGTCCAAATAAAAATCTTCAGTCAGGTAGAGGTTATGTACCATTATGCAGTACCTCCAGCAGCATTTTATGGTGAATATGAAATTAGTTGTGTCCATATACCCTAAAGTCTTTATTTGCATGCTGAAACGCAGTTCGCCCCGAGCTAAGCTCGAAATTAGGTGTTGCATTGGTCTACATAGACACATCAGTCCCGTCCACAGCCTATAGCAGCTAACACCTATAAGGCAGAAATGAGGTGCAATAAATCAGTGAATGATGGACCTGGTCTACATACAATAGAATGGTGACTTGTAGGTTCTGCAACTGCGATGTAACTACCTGGTAAATAGAGGCTGGAACCAACTTTTATTTCTGAGCATATAATTTCATTCAGTTATTTCCCTACTCTAGCATGTGGTCGCCCTGTTTAATAAACCCCTTAGGCTGTGGCTTGTTGGAGTGACAGAAGCTAGGAATGATGTGAGAATTATTCACCCAATTGGCGCTCAGCACTTCTAGGACAGGATCTTTCGATTTTGACCCGAGTGCTGTAGCCATTGAATTTTTCCATTATTCCGAGGGGTCCATCCGGATTGTTCACTAAAAACTCATTCGCAACAAGCATTAATAACAACGGAATGCTCTTACCTGGCCAACACTGATCTGTAAAAGGTGGCTCCTGTTGAATACACTATTGCCACCCTTAGCAGAAGGAGATAGGAGATGAAGCCTGAGTCCAATGGCTAACTGCATGAAGGCTCCTAAAATTACAAAAGCACCTCTTCATGATTGTGAGATTGGCAGCCAATTTACCTATAGGGTGCATTCTGTCTTCGGGTACATCACACGCTCACTGGTTTCTTCACACCAAAATCAGTTTTTGGTCAGTTGTCAGTCACTCATACAGGAGAGGTTTACCGGTTTCTAATAGCACCCAATAAAACTAACGACAGACTAGATTGAATCACTAGTAATTTCACAGTCGCAGTAACTTTACTCGCGAGATTGGCTCACTCAGTCACAATCTCAAATTCATGATTGATAATCCCCAAATCAGTTAGCTGTTCAATTGTTGTTTTATTGAACTTCCACCAAGTCCAAAGTCAACCAATAACTGAATAAGTAGCTCACTAACCGACTAAGCTAGTCCTCAGTGTCACTTCTCATAGTCG
>Ga0224511_10002056_pt1 | contig 13105 bp, 4 predicted proteins | sample SF_May12_sed_USG_2_FD_169988 | JGI IMG/M metagenome (GOLD analysis project Ga0224511, IMG submission 169988) | Sediment microbial communities from San Francisco Bay, California, United States - SF_May12_sed_USGS_8_1 | ecosystem: Environmental > Aquatic > Marine > Sediment | place: USA...
TCTTATATCATTACAAAGGCCTTGAAACTCATATTTTGAATATTTAAAAAAAATTGTAATGTCATCATCATAATCGGAAATACTCGGCCATTAGATTATCATTACCGTCTAGGAAATTTTCGGAAGTTTACGTTATAATATCGGAACCGCCCGAAACTCAAATGGGCCCGTCCCGTTCGCATGCATAAAAATAAAGCAGGGAAACTTCAGTCCGGAAGTACCTTTCCAAAACAATACTGGCTTGCCGTGAACGGCAAGCCAAAAATAGTGAGGTCGGCGGCATAAAGTAAATAATGGATATGCTTTGTGTGGATTCACAATATTTGTCGGTATTTTGAATTGTTAAACAATTACGTCTACCGGCATATAGATCTACAAAGGCAGATTGTTTTCGCCTTTTATCTCCACAGTTAATGTTTTATGTTTACTAACTCTTACAATCTTTAAGTTCAGCATTGTTGCCTATCCAAACAATGAAAATATCCATATCTAATTGTTTCTCATAACATTGCACAATATGTCGAACTGCATCGTTGTGTAGTAATATTGTTTTGGTCCTCTGGGATCACGGATTGTACGTTGTTTATATTTAAAATAGAGCTCCGCTTATGTTCTAGTAGGCATCAGTGACGGGGCACTTTTCAATACCATTACTGCTATTTTCCCCATAATATATACTATGCTTACTGGGGACTTTTCTTTTTTCTCTTAACTCATAAAACAATACTTTAATGTATTTGGTTACCCAATACTTAATGATCAACATATTATTCAATCAATTGCTTAAAGTTAAACATTTTATTTGACAGTTGCCTTTATGTCAATTGAACGATAATAATATAACTTGTTTAAACAAGCTTTGTAAAAAAGTTTTGGTTTAATCAGTCTCATTATAAATCATCAGGGGCAGAACAATTCATACTGTGAATGGCGCTTTTAGCTTATACTAAATGGCTTTATTTTAGTTACCTTGGTATTAAGTTAATGCTTAAATATCTTGCTATAGTAGAATTTTTATTATGTCCAACGTTTGTCAAATTACCATCCATGTTATTACATGTCGATAATATGATTGATGTTGTTGCTGTTGTTGTTGTTTTTCGGTGCAACTGTTCAACCGCGCTTTTGATTTCGAGATTAAAATGTGATGCGGCCAGTGACAAACGTTGTAATTGTAACTTATTAAATTTGGTAAAAATCGTATTCCAGAACAAGCCCTGCGGTTGGTTAATACAAGTTACGTACACTGGTTTTCATACAGTCGTTCACATGTGTATGGTTTAAAAAATAGAACGTTGGTATTTAACAAATAATCGCAGTCTCAATTGTTCGTTTATTTTCTTACTGACGGTTTGCACAACAGTGCGTTTAAATAGCAGAGATATTATTACCACATTTATGATATCAGAATAATGATGCTTTTGTGTTGTTGTGGTGATGTTGGAAAAAAAATATGGTTGATATGCAAGGACCAGACTATGAGACCAACGGCGAGATGGTAAGTCAGATAATGTCCGTAAAGACAGTTTAATATGGATATCTTAAGCTATAATTCCAACAGAGCAAAATAGTTGTAGTGTCATAGATATAAAATACTTATCAGAGGCTTCCTCTTGCCTCCTTTAAACTCGTTCTTAATTTAACACCTTCAATGTATTATTAACACCTTAAGATAGAGTAATGAGCACTAACTAATGTTGCGATATGTTAATACAATATTGATAATTTTAATGGACTACCTCTAGCCACATAATTTTTGCGGCATACCAAATTGTATATACGGAGGTCAAATGCCACCAATAGTATGTCTAGAGACGGCTTCATTCATATATAGGGTTAGATCCCTTATTCTTGTTTCAACAACAAATGCCTGCTTTTCAACAAGATATTTCAGTAACAAGTCAACCAAAGTAGAACTTAACTTAACGGGGCCATGTCGTCAAAACAGAAAGCGCCACAATATTAAAGTATAGTATTAAGATGTCGTTACCAAAACAGCTGGGAGGCGTCGGCCACTCGCCGACACCGTACGTTGTGTGGTCCCAGCACTGTTTGGTGGCGGGACCGTCAATGTACCAGCCAGGGTTGCAGGTATACGTTACATTGGAGCTGTAGTAGTTACCCCACGAGGTGACGTAGGTTCCATTGCCCATATCAAATGGATCCGTACTACAGTCTAAATGCGAATAAACTGACGATACCGTTATCACGCAAACGTAATGCAAGCTCATATTAAATACATTTTCCTTTGCATCACACGAAAACTTCGTGTTTTGATTTAAAACTAGAGGAACATATAGAAATTGAGAGTTTCAATATTAAGCAATTCAAATAGTTATTTTACATACTTTCGACGGCACGGTATAACACGTGGTAGCCTCTGGTGACAACTAATTGATCACTTATGAAGTTGAGGTACATTTTATTGGTACTGGCCACCACGTACTCAGGGTAAGTGTTTCCGCTAAGTTTGTACAAAAGAGGATAGCTGTTGTTCTCACCATCATATATCTGCAAAAACATTTGATACAGTAATTTGGTTTACCTTTGGAAAAAGGAAAACGCGTTATTTAAAGAAAGCGGCGCCGGATCAGGTATACAATATTATGTAACGAAATGAGAACTTAACATACAAATCATAGTTAATCACATATTTTCTAAATATACTGAACTGATAGTTCACATGCTACCCCAAAAATTACGTTTGAGCTTTCATCCTCAGAAATTGTATACATCTAACTACACCGTGTAAAGTGTGAAAAACAAATGAAAAACAATGTGTTGAAAATAATTATGTATGAAGTACTTTCTAAAATTGGTCTTTATTTCATCTACTAGATTAACAAGAGCCAGATCTTGTTTAAATGTAAAATATGAAAAAATAATTAAAATGCGGATCGGTGAATGCTTGTTGAATGACATAATGGTAATGCAAATGCGCAAATGCGCATATCAGTCCATAACAGTTTCAGAATCTAAAGTACAATTTGCATTTGCAAAACGCTAGAATTTGTCGTAACAAACAGGTTATGCGTACCTTTAATAAGTGTCAGTTTCTTGCTCTTTAAAACGAATGTACGACGAAAAGAAAATCAGCAAACCACCAATCAAGGTTCGTTTTAAGAGGACATTTCTTATCGGTTAGTGCCATTTTCAGGACGTGAGTAATAATAATGAACTACTTACATAGAGAAAGTCATATGTGTCCTCAAGGATGAAATCCATTATTTCTATCTTAACAGAGTAGTTTTCTGCAACCTCTATGTACTGCCTGCAGTTCGTTAAATCTGTGTGATTACTTGGATAAAGGGGTGAATAGAGATGTCCTAATGGCAATTTGTTACTGCTACTGCAATCTGAAGAAAAATATTAGTTCAGTGGCATCATTTAATTTTTGGAGCACTTAAGTTCGATTAAATTTGCGGTCATCAAAACTATGATTCGAAAACCCAATCTATATTAATTTATTTAAAATTCAAATAGTGCATAATTATTTATCAGAAGTAACCAGCACAAACTCCGCATAGATAAACATGTATTGCTGCTGTCAAAAATGAAAAACAATATTGTTCTTCTGGAGCTGACGGTGACAGGGAAAGAAAGAATGGAAGAAGCACATGAGAGAAGAGAAGCCAAGTATCAAGCGTTGATGGACGAGTGCAGACAGCGAATGTGAAAGACATGGAACCTTCCTGTGAGGTTGGCAGTCGGGGCTTTGCTGGACACTCACTGTGGAGACTTCAGCATACCCAGCATCACAGGAAGACAGGCCGAGGCAGCCTCTCAATGGTTGTGGCAGAAAAGAGAGCAGCGATGGACAGTCATTTGTCAAAATGAGAAAACGGACAAGTGCCCGCGAATGACAAATATATGAACAACTTGCATTTCATATATACACAACTAAAATACGTTAAATAGAAATATGTGAAGGATAACATTTTCAAACATAAACACGCATATATAAACATACACCAAACACACTTTAAAGTAAGCAATTAATATATAAAACTATAGAATAATTAACACGTCATGTGATAAGAAGATTAAAAACAGCAATACAACGATCCATTCCACTATTATGTCTGCACAAGTGGGTATACAATAGGTAAATGGACACGGTCTAAAGATAGAAGATTAGGTGATTCTAAAATAAAATAGAGTTGTTAAAGAATATAAACAACCAAAACAAAAGACATTCCCCTAGATTTTTACTATGCAACAAATCAAAAGAAATATGCACGGACATATGGGTTAAGATCTCAGTCAGTATGTTTGCGATGATTTTGGAATTGCAACACAAACAGTTCAAATAACTTTTCTATGGGTTAATTCATAAACTTAAAAGATGAACAAATAAAAAGACGCATGTCAAGGTATATGAATATGTCGATGCCACAAACAGTGAACATGGCGAAATTCGGAACAGGTAGTATAGGGACAATATATTTTTTAATAAATCGGGTGCTCTCCCTGCCTTTTAATTACGGTTTGGCAGCGTCGTAGTGACACATATCTTATTCGCCAACCAAATGGGACCTTGACGCAGTTCTTTCTCGAGTCATACACATTTGCGTTTTTGAGTGTGTGGATCGTGGTTTATTCAACAACGATCACATGCAAAATATTGTCGCGTCAAACCATCATTTCATCGTGCATTTTTATAATCTTCGAAATGTGAGCATTATTTTATTCGCCACTTTGTCCGACCGTCCGTATGTCCACCCGTACATATGTACTTCTGTCCGTCAGCATCGTGTCCGGGACATATTTAAAAGAGGTATAAACAAGAAACATTGAAGGTAGATATATCATATGGAGCAAACGTGCAGTGCATTAGAATTTTGGAGTAATTGCCCTTTGTTTATTTTTTACTTTGAACTTTGTCCGGGACATACCATTGAAACTACAAAAAGTAATTAAAAGAAAGTGTGTAGATAAATAGGTCTTACTGGGTAGACGTTCAGTGCATAAAACATAACTCTCTGCTTCATAAATATTGAGTTACTTCCCTTTTTATTTGTCATACTTGTTTTTGTTACCATGTAACTCCAACAGAATGAAAACTACTGACTTGGAACTTTACTCGGACCTTTACTTATCTTTATACCAACTTTGGTAAACATTTTATGAACAAACGACTTCTCTGTGTCCACAACCTATTCGGGGAGCATCAACCGGTTCGATTGGGTGATGTATTGGTTTTGTCCGACCACGGTTCAAAGCACCGTTTTAGTTTGATTCGAGACAGTGAATAACTATTTTTCTTAAAGTCGGCCCCTAGTTAGTGAATTGTGTATTTAAAACAAAAAATGAAAAATAAATAGTCTCGAGTGGTTTTGATCCTGTGCGAGCCAGCACGTGAATGATTTTTCGTTAAGCTAGTTAACCACAACGCTACGCTGTCAGTCAACTTTTTAAACCTTCAAAGTGTATTTAATGCTAACTACTGTAATCGTAGCGGAGATGATGACGTTAAAATGATAAATTATGAAAAATACAATATAGGGATATACGAAAGTTTACTTCTCGCCTTGTACATGCGCACCTTTATTAAGAATTCTGATATAATGCATACCAATTTTGTAAGTCTGATTCTTAAAACTTATGTTTTACTAAAATGTTTAGTCATACATACATATGCACTCAGGAAACGGGCTTGTCCATGGTCCACCGTCACAAGTGCTTGACTTTGTGCCATTTAGAAAGAAGTCTGGATTACATTTGTACTTGGCCTGAGACTTGTAACCGTAAGCATGCGATAACGTAACACTGCCGTTATCCAGCGACGGATGATCACCGCACCCTGAAAAGTAGTCATTAAGAGTATTCAATCCGTAACAAAATCAGAATTGAATTTTAATCCACTACTACTTACACCTCAGACAGGCAGGAATACGGCAAGGACATGTTTCGTCGATACTATTTAAGAATCCATCTATTCTTTACGATGTCTATGCAAGCATCATACTAACAAACTTTGCCTTTTGTACTCAAAATATGTCCACACCTTTAAAGGTATGAATATGAATATTGTGCGTACCCCCTTAACACTATTCTAGACCTCTAAGTATGGCCACACCTATTATGGCATAAATGATTCTTCGGCACCTTAAGCCGTCTCGCCACTGTTAACATGTTTGCCAAAATTAAATGTAAAGTCCGGACAAACTCGAGTTCGACCAAAACTAACGTTTGACACTCCGCCTCATTATTTTACTATTTATGTTAAGTTATTGTACAGCTCATCTATCCCTAGTGAAGTTCATTCTTTTAAGCAAGTGTTACATTTGACCACACCTTTTAAATATACCATATGATTTTTGTGCGCGGCACTTATCTCATCAATTCCAAGTGTACACAGTTAAGTGTTATGCCAACACATTATAAAGTTAGAGCCCGGAAAACACATTAATTTGACCTTTGATCTCTAAGATTGTCTACACCTTGTAAATTATCAAACTAATTCTTGCACACAACACGTTGTCTCCCCACGGTACAGTGATTTTACAATATGTCCATTAATTATGAAGTTACGGCCCAGAGGAGAACTCTGGAACCTGTGGCGGCTATATTGGGCACGTCACAACCACACGGTAAAACATGAAATCAAATGCCACTGTAAACGTGTGCAATATAAATTGTATCCAGCACTTAAATAAAACTTATTTTCTTAACAAACAATCACAAACATAAGGATAACGAACTGTGGATGCAACACACATTTCAGCATTATACAAAAATCGTAAAACTAAAAACGTCAAATAACTTTTTAAGATGAATAACCAGGAGACTTTTTCAACCTTTTAATTGTTTCATTGTTAAAGATCCTATCCCAGTCTTTGGTGAATTGAACATTTTAAAATAAAATGTCAGCATAGGATTTAAAAACATTATATATATGAGTAAAGCGGTGACGGCAATTTAATGCGGTCCCGGCACAAGAAAAACGTATAATAAAAAGAAAAAAACTAATTCAAAGTGCCTTTCACAATTAAATGTTCGGCAAAACACAAACTAGTTTCACCTAACGGCTCTTCAGTGTGTATGCAATATAATTTTGACATTTGACGTTGTTATGGTAGCGACGTTATAATTTTTCCTCATAATGAATAGTATGTTGGAAATGTCCTGGTTTGTGCACATTTTTCTTCAAAACTAGCACATGGTACCTATTGTTTATGCTCTATGCGTTATCCTTAAAATACCACTATTGTCGTCGGCCGAACAACTGCTGATGGGAGACACACGTAATATAAAGAACTAAAAGGTACAACGTATGTTTTAAAACTAACTTACGCTGTTTAGCCGTCCAATCAATCTGAAAACCCGGATATGTAATAGCGTTGTCTGAAGTAAATGTGATGTGGACATTTTCAAATGAAGTGTACTGTGTTACGAACGTTGTGCCGGATGTGTTGTAGCGTACAGCGCTTGTCAATAGTGAACCGTCTCTAATCTAATTTTAAAAAATCATTTCATATACTTTAGTATGTAAATGCATAGATTTGTTTAGAATTTCTGGTGTCGATTAGCTAACATCTTAGATCGTGTCTATTTAACAAGATAACAGAAACTTTAACAACTTACCTCAATAAAATCAAAAACAGGCTCCGTGTTCATTACTATCTTGACCATCTCAATGGACATATTAGTAGGCACGGTTATGGTCCACACACAGTTTGTGTTCAGAGGGTAGTTGGGTGTTCCAAAGTTGGGAGAAGTTATTGTTCCATTTGTACCGTTAGTATGTCCACCACAGGCTAAAAACATAAGGGTTGTTGTTCTTATATAAGGTTGTCAAATAAAAAGGAAAACCCACGAATAGTAGAATACAATATGGAACGACACAAGGAAAAAAACAATGGTGTTGTTTGGCAAATACACATGGATGAAAACCGTTACCGAAAGGACAGTAATAATTTGCAAATATTATGACTTGTTAGTGCAGAAAATGATCTTAAAGAAAGGTTACAGTTTATCTAATTTCAATAATCATTCAAATCTTTCAAATGCAGTACCGATTTATGTCTCATCTTGGTTCATAACTAGCTCAGAATATATTGAATGAGATCATTAAACGGGTCAATCGACTATTAATTATAGGTGTCTGTAGAATGTAAATGGCCAATTAATGTATAATTGAATTCAATTAAATTATTTTTAATATGTTTTCCTAAATCCTACATTTAACAGATAAAAGCTGCTGCTTTCAATGAAATGGTTTTTATAGGGATATATCTGATTGTCAACAATTGTTTAAGCATGCCCAAAAGGTGGTTCTTCAAGGTTAAACAGAATGAACTATTACCAAACGACCGAAGCAATTTGTAAATCACCTCTTAAACCCCTGTCACACCAGAGTGGCGTTCTTACAGCGTTCCCACAGCGTTTAAAAAATTGCAGAACGCCGAGGTGCGCGCTGTGCAAACGCCAGCAACGCTGTGGAAACGCTGTGGAAACGCTGTGCAATCGCCTAGAACGCCATGCGGCGGCGTTTACTTTGAGCATGCTCAAAACAAACGCCGCGGCTTGGCGTTTCCACAGCGTGTTAGACAGCACGTGTAAACTCTGCATTTGGAGTAGGCGTTTGCAATGCATTTTGATAATAAAACAAATAATGATAAAATGTCTTAAAATATATAAAGTATTTATTATAATAAATGCAAATGGTTTAAGTTTTATTTAAACTAACAAAACTTAGAGCTTGAGCATAGTTTGTCTTTTATTTTAATAATAAGTTGTTTAACAAAATAAGTTAACTTCAACTAAAACATAATTATTAAAGCTATTCAATGTACACTACTTAGTATATGTGTTACTACATATGTTGCAAGTTCTGTCTGACTTTAAACATTGTAACAACTGTTAAATCCTATGACGAATTGTTTCAAAAAGTAAAAAAAGATCACAATGTTTGCAAAAAAGGGTTACTCAAAATAATAAAAAATAAGTAAAAAAATCTTAAACGCTATATAATCGCCGTGATGACGCTGTGTGCACGCCGTAAGAACGCTGTGTGCGCGCCGTGTGCGCGCTGTTAACACGCTGCAGCAACTGCTTGCGCGCTGTGAAAACGTCATGGACGCTGTAAAGACGCTGTGGGAACATCGTGTGGACGCTGTAGGGACGCTGTGAGGACATTGTGTACACGCTATAACTGACAAATTTGATATTCTACGTGTATTCCGCGGCGATCCCACAGCGCGCTGACATGGTTTTAGAACGCTGTACAAACGCTGTGGCAACGCCGTTTGGTGTGACAGGGGCTTTAGAAGAACTCACAATAACACAAAACCTATAGTCAGATAATATAATGTTTACCACGCCTACTTGCTGTTTTAATATAGATTGTACATGACAGATGTTCATGGCCCACCTTCTGCTGACAATAAAATAGCATTTCAGAAGTAAGATCTTGCTTAAGACGCATTTTCGGCGTGAACATTTTAAAACATTTTTTTTTAACTTTTGTGTCTATTTGATAATTATTCAGATCCACAAACGTATACGGTTTTATGCAAGCATCTATTGGCATGTTCAAGTTATTGGTTTTAAACCAAGCTTAAAGATATTTTAAACATAATACAGAAAGCACAATACGGTTTATAAAAACTATGATGTCATTTAATTAGTAAGACGGTAAAACAATTGATAAACTTTAATTTAGCATATGAAGTATGCCATCAGTACACACGGTTACAAGTTGGTGGAGTCAAGTCCCACGTGGATCCTCCCACACAAGTGAGAATATAGTCGCCTACGAGAGCAAAGTTGGCGTTGCATATGTATGTGGCAACTGCCCCTGACGTCTGATTAGGGCCTCCTTGGAGGGTAAAGTTGCCGTTGTCGATAGCAGGTGGCGGCTGACATACTTAAAATTACAACATTTAATGTTTAGTTTGTTTCATATATACACGTATAACTAAATATTACAATTAATCTGACAAAAAGGAAAAGTATTCAGGAAGCATAGTGTATATGGAGAAAGTAGCAGCCTAGGATTCATTGAAGGTATTCATGTGTGGTAATGACAAATGCCACACAAATGACGACCCCTAGCGCATGAGCGGAAATCTAATAAAACATACACTCTATGATTCCAGAAGACAAGAAATATGACTACACAATGATGTTAACTGGGGCGACATTATACAGCTGCAATAAAAGCACTAAACACCAGCTGCAGTATTAAAGTTAAATTAATCTATCTTCGGAACTGTTCTAAAGAAGCATAAAGACAAAGCAGTCGCGTCTTTGTAAGCTTTTCATCGGTGGTCATGAAAATGCCACACTAATGACGCCCGCTAAAGCATGAGCGAAACTTTTCAAATATAACAAAACATACAATCATTGATCCCAGTGAACAGAAAATAATAAATAAATTTAGAATATGATTATTTTGGGTTTGCTTGGCACGTGTATATGTTGTTTAAACTTTTAACTTCAAAGCATACATGTTCATACACAGTTTGCAATAAAATAAAATACAAACTATCGGAAAACATTTATAAGTAAATAACAAGTGTGGCGAATGTTCAGCATGTTTCTTATATCAAGGTATCATAAAAAACCATTCGGTTAACATTATCTTAGTCTAACATTCATTACAAGCATTAATGACTATTGAACTTACGTGGGATAGCAGACCAATGTATATGGAAACCTGTCGCGTTCAGTGACAGATCCGATGAGAAAACGACCGTCATCCAGTCTTGTGTGGTTACTACTACTTCTGGGTATCTTAGACCAGTAGCCGTCCACAACACGGTATCAGTCGCTAATGCCCCATCATGAAACTACATCATGAACAAATATAAACACTTGCGATATCTTTCGCGCTACAAAACACTTGTAATAAACGTACACGTGTAGTTTTTTTATCTGTCATATTTTTTGTGAGAGTGAATTCAACAATTGCAGATATACATATTGCACACAGTACTTGTAAAGAAATTTACAGGGTCAGTTTATTAGAAACACATACTGAGAGCTTACCGTAACGGTGTCAACAAGGGATGCGTCTAGAAAGAAAGTGACCAGTTCCGCTTTAATGACGTTTCCAGCAGGCACCTCGATAGTCCACGTGCAGTGATGTCCATCGTGGTAGTTTCCGTTACCCCAGTTGGGCGAGAATATATCACCGGAGCTTCCATTAAATACTTCTTCACACCCTGTACGTTGTGTTTCAAAATAAATATTAAAAAAACGTTTATTACTTTTACGTTAAAAATGTACTGAATGTCTTAGTATCAGAAAAAAGAAGTGTATGGAGGAAAACATATGTTTTATGTAAACAATATTTTGCAAAATGTATACACATAAATAAACATGTGTTGTCAGAAGATAGTTCCGTATTTGTACGCAAAACAATATTTAAGCTCCTACCCCAGCTTTGGTTGAAATAAACATGTAAAATAAAATGTCTGAAAAAGTATAAAACATAACATGTACGTACATCGAGTTACATTTAACTAGTCTATTGATCCATTTTCACTTAAAGAAATGTCAGTATAGAAATGTAATACCAAATTTATTTCGCAAAAAATATAAACCGCTTCAAACGTTTATTTTGTAAACATTGTTCTAAACTTAGAATGACCTATAAACGTGTGGTTAGTTTGGCTCTTGCAAGGTGCACGGCGAAGGACATTGCGTTAAATTTATAAACCGGGAAATCCTTCCAGGACCAAAGGACGCGCGCATTTCTTTCACATTTTTCTTACGACAACAAGGATTTTCAATAAACTTGAAAGAAGTATTCTATTGATAATAATTATCTGTGAAATACTGCTGTTTGATTTGATTTGTTTTAATTTTGGGAATTAAAATACACCAAGGCTGGGATAGCAGATATAATAAGCAATATGGGTCTGCTTTGACATAAGTTCATGATTTTCCTCAATTTCCATAATCACGCATTCTGTCTTGTCCATTGTCTTATCAATTCTTCTTCAAACTTAAAGATGCTATGTCCGTATCTTTTAGGTCAGAATTGTTTACATCTTACATTTAAACCATATTTAAGCAGTGAAACCTACTCCCGTAAAAATGAGAAACTGCCAAATATAGTTATTCATGCATGTAAAGATATGACAGAAAAAAATTGTTGAAAATGTCTGGCCCGCAAACTCGGCTTTGTTTATTTTCTCAGTTGACACGTTGGTGCAGTGGTAACGCATCCGCTTTGGATGCAAGACGTCCGGGTTCAATTCCCGGCTCCGGCAAGGTTTTTTATGTTTGATTTTCTGTTTTGTTGTTGTTGTGTTTTTACTTTTTGTCCATAAACACATTATTTGTTGCGAAATTGAAAATCCTTTTGCAATGTGAATTTATTAAGTATACTTAACATTTTGCAAGATGTTTGACTGATTATAAGGGTATAAAGATACAGACCTTGCATCTTTAACAAGCAAAGTAGACTGACGCTGGTGTAGTACAAAGTTATATTTGTATAAATGCTAAAGTACTTCCTGATTGGTTGATAGCAAAAAAGCTGCGCAACCTTCTAAAACACTGCTCTGAAACAATCAATGCGATCTAACAGAAATGTGTTCAAAGAAAGGGTTCGCACTCTATTTGACCGGTTCTTCTACAAGTAACTAAACTATTCCAGGACAAAAAAACTGCGTTCGCTTTCACGTTCGCACCTGCGCTCTGTATAAACGGACACACATGGTTTCATTATAACGTTCGCTATTTTACTCTGTAACATTTTTATCAATGCAGTTTGGGTTTTCTGTGCGATATAAACTACATTGTATAGTGTGTTGACGTATGGTATAAAACCTAACCAAACCAAAATGGTTGTAAGATATAATTTTTTTTTATTTTTTTATTTTTTTTTATTCATCTTTAATGTACATTGCATTTACAGACAATTACATGTAACATTGTGAACATGTCTAAATTTATACAAAGTCAGCAAACACAAGTACGATTTTCTGGATATTTAGATAGGTAAAGGTAAATCGTCACGAACGTATCTTGTGACAGAGTAACAGTAAGTTTGTCTTTAACATGTACTGTATCTGGAAGGTAGCATATGAAAAAAAAAATCAAAACAGTTAACTCAAGCGTATAAAATCTTGCCATACCTTCGTAAATG
>Ga0224511_10002057_pt1 | contig 13103 bp, 9 predicted proteins | sample SF_May12_sed_USG_2_FD_169988 | JGI IMG/M metagenome (GOLD analysis project Ga0224511, IMG submission 169988) | Sediment microbial communities from San Francisco Bay, California, United States - SF_May12_sed_USGS_8_1 | ecosystem: Environmental > Aquatic > Marine > Sediment | place: USA...
AGAGTTTTTGTGTCGTCCCTTGTGCTAGTTTTTGTACGGGCCATTTTGTCATGGTGCCCTTAAACATGACATATCTACATTGTTTACAACATTCTTTGTTTGAACATCTCTTCAATTTATATTAGTTACCTCGTGTGCGGGAAGCGAGTTAGATTAAAGATAAATAACGAAAATAATTATTAACAACCATTACAAGTTTTATGATGTTTTATTAGCATTATACATGTATGAAAAATGTTAGTGTTTTTAAAAATAGATTTAGAAATACTATACTGGTTTTATATCGCAATTAATTTAATTTAATAACAAACTATAACTAAACTTGATTTTACTGAAGAACTGTTAATGTTTATGCTACAATTGCCAAGAAAAAAAGAATATAAAATATAAAGTTAATGTTCTTTTCAATTTATTATCTGTTAAGGTTTACAAAGCAATGCAAAGGTAAACTTCGCCTTTTGGGTGAAATGAAAAGTGAAGATATGTCACAATAAACTAGAATCACAGTTTATACAAAAGCCAGCATAGTTTTCATCATAAAAAGTACAAAATAATAATGAGCAAAACATAATATTAAATTTAAGTATAAATAAACAAGATATGTCTAAACTAAATGGAAAACCGATCTTTACTTCATTTTACACTGTGTGATATCACATTTTAATACCGGCATTGTGTATCTCTTATTGTGTAAGAGTACTAATTCCTTAAGTGTATGTTTGTAACACTTGTTAATATATAAATATTTATGTGAAGGTTCACCAGTTATATCTTGTATAAAATAGTAGACATACATGTATATAACACAAATACGGTGGCCATAGTTTCATTTATATACGACCAAAGTGCCAACAGCTATTTGTCAATCCATCAGGGGCAATAACTTTGTGTACCCATATAAACTGTGCGTCTACAAGTCTTCATGTTTACATGCCTAACCGATGATATACTTTTTTATTAGATTGTTTTACAGCTCTAGCAGTCATAGTTTGGGACACAAGTCCATAAAGGCTATGTTTTAAGAATTCAGGGCCAATAACTCTGCCAATCAGTTTAATTTGTGCGTCAAAACAATCCAGTGTACACGTTCACATGCCGACAAGTTTTCATAGAAAGTTTCATAGCTCTAGCAGCCATAAAGTTGGGAGATGAACGCGACAAAAGTCCAAACACGTTTTCTCCGGTCTTTCAGGGGCAATTACTCTGTAAAAAAATGCAAAGATTCATCTCAAAGTCTATGTTTGTACGACTCAATAAGTCGGTATAAATAGTACGGTTTTATGAAAGTTGTCCGAAGAATGAAAGAGTGGTCCTATATCCCGTAAAGTAGGCAGAACTTTTTTTCTTCTATTTAAGGTAAGCGTTTGATATTAAAAATATCTCGACAATTTAGTATCCTATTGATTATTTTTGTTAAATGCTTTTTTATGTTGCTTGTTGTATGGCACATAACAAAATACGAGTATCTGTATCATTTTGTTCACATCATACAAACAACGTAAGGAATCGAAATTGGGGGTGGGGTGAATTTACCCCACCCACTTGAAACATCAATAAAAAATAACTATTTGTTTTCAATCAGATTTTTAAGCATGTTTTCAACTTCCCAGGCGTAACATTAGATATGTGAAAAATATAACGAAACAAATAAAAACATGATTGCCTACCCAACAATTGGGACCTCTCCTTTACTTTGTAGTACGTTAATATGTCCTCTATCTATTTGGCAACTCGGTTTTAAATTGGAATGTGCGTTTTGAAATTCCGAGATCAACAGATATAATTCAAGTTTTAAATGAATTGCCAACCAATAAACGACATATTAAGGTACCACAAGTTAGACTGTTTAGCCCTTTATGCGTCGACAACAAGATAAAAAAGGTTTCGAAAAAAAATTCTTTCAGTGTGTTACACGACTACACCTAAGTGGAGTCCCTTTTAAAAGTACCCATACATACATTTTATTTATTTGTGTAGAGATTTTAGTGTGTTTGACATCGTCTCCAGTTTAAAATGCGTCGCATTACCCTGAACAATTTAAAGAAATACTTATCGACATACATCAATGTATGTGTTGCATTCATGAGAAAGTGCTGTGTACAAGAATTTGTATGAAATCCCTGTTCTTCAAAACAATGTTCAAATGACCCAATGAAATTAGCAAGACCCCTTAAACAAATAATACATGAAATGCTTATCTCTAAATGAATGTTTAATTTAAATCGTAATTGCCAAGTGCTAGATAAAAAGATAAATATACACTTTAATATGTTTGAAGGACTTTAAAGCAGCTGCCCTCCAGAATATACTCAAATAATTAGTTTTCAAAATATCTCAATATTTTCCTTTTTTTTGCTTTAAAAAAAACAATTCGCTTTTCTGCCATCGGGATATTTCTACTATACATAACGGCTACTGCGTTAGTAACGCAGTAGATTATGCAAAGAAAAACGATGTTTTACCAACGATTTGTCAACTGAATTAAAGGGTCAGTAAATATATAATAGATTTCTTCACTGAACATAACTTGACCAGTATGTACCGTTAATTTTAATATTTTTTTTCATTTTTTTTATTTGAGCATCTGGAGGATAGATGCCTCATTCCACAGTTCCACAAAACTTAAATCTCCTCACATGCTGGTACTTTTCTTTAATTCGTGTAATAAGGTTATCACAAACAGGAAGTACGTTTTCTTTTGAAAAACAAAAAAAATAGTTTATTCTGAATGTCTGTTGCGTCTTGGTGTTCTTTGTGTTGTTGTGCTGTTCTGTGTGTTTGTTTTTGTACGGACCATTTTGTCATGGTGCGCTTAAATTACCATGTCTACATTGTTTACAACATTCTTTCTTTCTTTGAACATCTATTCAATTAATATTACTAGGTTAGATTCTCACTTGACTATTATAATCCTAATCTATAGGAATAAAAATTGACCATTTACTATTATAAATGATCATGGTTGGCTCTTGTGGGACTGTTCATTGACTTGCAATCGATAACTTTTGCCTAGTATTTTATGACATGTGTTGAACATTTAGTTATTATAATAATAATAGTTATGTCGATTTGAATAATTATCTGGCCATGTAATGTTTTCATGAAACAGTCCCAATTCGTTTTATAACTTTGGTAAGGAGTGACCCTAGTATCGTTTCTCTACATTATGATCGAATCAGGTAACCTTTTTCAGAAGAAAAGTTTTAAATGAAGGTCAATGTCACTGTTGCTAAAAATAATTATAGTAAATCTGTTTCCGCTTAAAAACGCATTTGCATAAGCCTGTTGATGCCAAATTTAGCTTTATGTAGCTTATATCATTACAAGAGGAAGCTCGGAATTGCCACCCATGTGTCTGCGATAAAGGTCAAGGTCACTGTTGCTAAAAACGAAACACCGTGTCCGCTCATTTACTTGAGTTTTCCTCGGCCGATTGACACTAAACTAGGTGTGTGGGTAGCTTATATTAAGAAGCTGCTTGGGATTGCTACTCAGGTATCAGTAATGAAGGTCAAGATCACTGTTGCTAAAATAGAAAAATAATGATACAGAATGCTACTTAGATATCTGCGAGCAAGGTCAAGGTCACTTGCTTACAATAGACATTTATATAGTCGCATGTTTATAGTATGTAACACTATCTAAGCTTTGTATGTGACATTTGGCTATTTGGTCGCCCTCTGTAGCATGCTAACTCTCATAATGTAACATAGCTGCAATGTGAAGGGTTTTATGCACATATTACCCTATACACCATTAATGTAGATCCCTTAGTCCAGATGATCTCAGGGTTCCCTTACATCAGTTTAATTCACTAGCGGATCCAGGGGGCGCACCCGGCGCCCCCCCCCCTTACGGCCGCGGACCTATGATTTTGTATGCCCAAAACGCTAGTTTTTGTAAAAAAAATTCTTTGCTCGTTTCGCTCGCGATTAATTTTAAGCATAATTTTAATACAAATATGGCCAAAACACGCTAAAAAGTAACTTTTACTTCAACCTTCAACACTTTCAATGATTTTCTCCCCCCCCCTCCCCTAAGCTCAAATCCAGGAGCTGCCACTGTAATTATATATTTAAAATTAAGACAGTCTCTACACGAGACTATTTCCGTGCTTGTTATGACTAGTACATTATGCAGTTATATGGCAAAATCATGATTTGAAACAACCACATAACGTTGACTTACTATCAGCAGAAAAAGTAGATGCAAGGAATTATACACGTAGAATGATATTAGGCTGCTATAAGTGGTACAGTGATTTCATTTAAAGTCGGTGAATTTGAAGCTTGGGTTCGATACAAATGTACCTGCCACAATATCTAGTGGGTACTGGTAATAGCTCAGTAAATAGAAGGTTGTTTCGTAAAAAAACCCGTACTGTGCAATTTCTGTATCTCAATCAAATGGTTCTATGTTTGAAATTTTATTATATTATAGTCACCAGCTCTGTACTAGAAAAGAACCAGCACCCTAACGCAAACACCTACTTACAAAAACAATCAAAAAAGTATTAAATGGTAAATGTTTCAAAATCAAATAGTTAACACATATTTTTATTTTCAAAATATACTTTTCCTCAATCAAAACAACATATCATGGTTTTAAAATGACGTTACAATTATCGTAATGCTTCAAGAACGATGTTCTTAAAATTTGTCTTGAATAATTTGCAAACACAGCGGACCAAATGTTTTCGTACTCAAACGAAAAAAGGTTTAGGGTCGGAAGGAAAATAGATTCGCCTTATTCACGAACGTTAACCTAAAAGTTGTTTTTGTCTCTCATAACAAGTACAAAGCAGTTGTTTGACCGACTGGGGAAACAAACAAACAAATGTACAGCTTTATTTGCCAAAGGATAAGAAACTCAATATAATTGTGTTTGAATTTGGCAATTCAAAAACTGCGTAGCCAAACAGGAAAAACTGCCTTTCTTTGCTTTAGAATCTGTACAAGTTAATTCAACTTGTTTCTTTTGTTTTACACTCATTAATTTATTCGTATCAATGCTAAGCTTTCTAAACTGCAGATAGCGAGCATTAGCAAACCTTCTTCTCAAAACGCTATATAACCGCACATTGTACGTGTCCTTCATTTCCAAATCTTTTAAGTTTCAATATGGACTTGTCATTGTTGTTCACGTATTTGATTGTTTTTAATTGTGTCGTATACGCCAGCCACTTCCGAGGCGGAAGCATATCTTGGAGGCCTACCGGAAATGGAAAAGATGTAAAAATTTGATAATCACTCTTTTCTTGTGTTTAGAAGGAAACGTATGCGATGTTTTATCTTCCTGGTGCGCAATAGTATGACAATAAGCATGACTCTTATACTCATCTGTTTACAATGCATGCTTTTGGTGCATTTTGAATCATTTTATACAATATACCTTGTGTGTAGTTTATAGTCCATAAGAGTAGATGAACCCCAGTAGCCAATCATATTCGGAGAATGACTATATTAAATTGTTATTTCTCAAACTGTATTAGTTATACAGAAACTAAATGCTGTTGTTCATCATCGTTAAACAGTTCAAAAGAATTATTGGAAATTTAAAAAGCATATGCAGTGTAATTGTTTTGCTTATAAAACCAGCAGTATATCTCCTTTCTTTTTTGAAATACCTTTAAAACCAGATGGCTCAACTAAATCAAACATTACTTACATATCTCTATTTTCTTCTGCAGAATTCGTTCACATCCTCCAGACTGCCGCACTAGACATTTTTTGTACTGATCACTGCGGTTAACAAGACTTTCACACTTTAATATCGTTCATGACAACAAGAAAATTACAGATTTTGTGTAAATGAAGTCTACACCTGTAACCTACTTTCATTGTTAAAAATAGCGGTCATGTTGAATTCCATTGGCCCCATTGTGTGGTAGCTGACATAATAAACTAAAATATGGGGCAGTCACTTGACCTTGTTTTAACCAATGGGCTTGCTGAAACTTCAATTAAACAAACTTTATGCACACGCTTTAACATTTTTCCCAGAGATTTCCGCCTAGTTATTTATCTATGACGTGCTTGTTTGACAACGGTATGTCCATTTCGGAATCACAATTTCTTAGTTTGGGGAATTTTATGTTCATTATTTAATGATGTGTCACAAATAACATTTGCTAAAGTGTGAATATATAATTTTAAACACGTAATATGCATCAATATCTGAAAAAATCAACAAAGTTTGCATGTGAACCAGTAATGTCTGTCTTTAAACATAAAAAAATCATGAAATCTCAAGAACAGCTTATGCTCTTACTTTGTTTTTGTTAACACTTAATCCGCATCTTAATAATCTCCATTAACATTTTTTTAAAGTCTTTCTTTGACTTAGTACGCCCTTTTTACACGAAAATATAATTTTAATTTTAAAACTAGACAAAAAGTTCATAAAACTGCGAAAGAAGTGTGCACTCTTGCATTTAAAACAAAATAAATATAAACCTTTTAAGTACAGGGCAAGATGTGTTCTATTGGTATTTTTATTTTTTTTTCAGGTAGAATTTAGTTTACAACTTGGATGGGAATACGGGACCTACACGTGTAGATATTACCCACGTAACACCTTCATCACCTCTCGACCTGGAGTTGGCAGTTTAGACTGTATCTCCGGTTGTGTTGGCACCCGGTCAGGTAATAAAATACGTATATAATGGTCGCTTTATATTTATGGTTTATATCGAGCTTAAAGTATTAAACACACATAGGCGGCGATGCATGTTCATATTTACTTTTGTTGGGTGCATTATTAAAAGAATGGTAAACATAACTATTATATATGCACGTAAACAGAGGATCTGTTGTTGCCCCTCGAAAACAGTTGTATGATTGTGTACAATGTACGGGAAAATAAATGAAATAGTTCAATACCTTATCATCGACTACATTTTCAGTGGGTCCTTTTTATAATGGGTACTACTGCACGGCTCTGAGTCCAGCTCAGACATGGGAGCGCACGGATGACACTTTCACCTATGTTTTCCCAACACAAGGACCATACCAAATAGCGTAAGGATATGTATATGCTTTTAAATAGTTAAATGGAAGACAAATATACACTGGAATTAATGCCAATAGTTCATTTTTTGTGGAAGTGCTTGTTCCTTCTGTTTTTATTTGTCATTTTGATGTATTATGTAAAATATTCTAGTGTTGTTAGCATTAATTTTATTGCTAAAAATTGATTAACTATATTTTTACAAAGTATCTATATACAACGACAGGCACCAGGGAAGTGCATGGATCGGAGCAGTTGGTGGAAGCTCTTGGAGCATTGTGACAACAGTTGATCTTCGCCTACGGTCTGACACCGGGAATATAAACAACAGTCCGGTCGCCACATACAAGCCAATATTCTTGTAAACTTAATCTTATTGGTGATTTCCATAAACGGATATGATTAAGTTGGTTGTATTGCTCCCTAATATAGTGCGCATGCAATAAATAGGGATTATATACATTATATATACATGTATTATCGTGTTAACAATGTGTATATTTTGATTTAGCGATGCATGAACAAATGAAATTACTTTTTGAATGTCAACTCAACTCGTTCTTTGCAGCACTAGAAATGGTTGCGTCGGACAGATTCGTATTGGCACCGCTGACAAGGATAATGATTTAATAACTTGTCGTTGGGCGAAAGGCAACACGGAATGTAGTTCTATTTGTCACGCAAATGGGGCGACCTCATCTCTAACACTGAGCGAGGTAAACATTATTTGTTTTCAAATATAATGACAATAATGCACATACTACATTGTTTTACAAAATTATTATTTTTCTACTATAAAACACATAACCTAAGTCTATAATAATACAGTGTCTACTATTCTATAACACACGTAAGATGATTTGAAAACTGATTTTGATTTTATCGCGAAGACGACGTGTACATTAACCATTAACGCCTCAACTCCTGGTGGCATGTATGCACTTGCTATTATGGTCGAGGACAAGCCGAGAACGACAATCACTGTCGGTGGACAGACATTTACACCCAGCGATGTGCTTTCTTCTGTTCCTCTTCAAGTACAAACTTAAACTAGTTATCTTCATTATGTTTTATATTGTTTCGATTGTCGCCACATTCTAAACAAGTAATTAAAAACGATGACAACTTGCATATTACATGTGGCAACATTAACATGTTACCTTGTGTTGTTTAAAATCAACTTTCAACATATTGGCATGCAATATCTTTTGTTAGTTTTTATCATATCTCGCAGTAATATAGTGTGTGTCCTAATCAACTATGGCATTGGTGGCTCTGTCAGTTCCATTCAGAATTGATGATCGTTAGACGATTTCAGGAGACTTTTAAAATACAACTGGGAGTTTTCATATGGATCTTATTTTTACCAAACATTAGCAATTAGGAGATTTGCCTTATTTAGTTCTGACTGCTTCTAGTCTTTTTGACAAAAGTAACTGTTTGTTAGCTACTTATTGATGGTAAGATGATTGATATATCGCAAGAGAACCATAATGTCATGAAACACTTCATTAGAATAAGAATGCTACATGTGTTTGCATTGCCAGTTCATATTGGATACTCGAAAACAATCAACAAGGACGTGCCAGTCTTTATTTACCCTACCCCAGACAGCAATGCAAGACTGACGTACAAAACTGGAGAAGATTTGACATTATCTTTATATGCTACATCTCCGGGCGCTAGGTATAAAACTCACATGACACCTGCTTGCATATTCTTGAGTGTATCTGTATTGCTTTTAAGCTCCTCTTTAGAGTTTTGTGTTTTATCTCTCTATATGAATGTACATCTCATTGCATTGTTGTAAATAACTTTTAGTATCACCGAATTCCTTGTTCTCGACGCACCAACTGCAATGCGACAAACTCTATCAATAGGCAATGACAACTTGTCTCGTCCAGGGGTAAATAAGACAGAGTTGCACTGGAAGCCTGAAGCTGCTGACGAAGGCGTAAACGTAGTGTGCATTGAAGCTACGGATAATTACACGTATGTGAATTTATGCCAACTACGGTACAGTTGTTACTTATATGATAATATACTTAATTATACATTTATACAATGAATGAAATAATACTACACTGATTCAAAAAAACAAATCATTATTTAAAATCTATTGTATCGAGTTCTTTATGTCGATATAAAAGGGTTATGAGTAACTAAATGCATATCCATTTCAGGATGAGTGCACGACATTGTATTTCACTCTTCAATTGGGGTAAGTTTATAGGGTTTTTTAATTACACTAATAAAGTATAACTAGACCAGCTCTGTAGGTTTAGGTACTTTATTTAAAGTACAACCGTCAACAGTTTAACTGATACCGAATCTCCAGATAACTATCTGTCCGCGAACTGAAACCATACAAAGAATAACAATAGTATAAAACAATGGTAAAACATTATCTTTTTATAGTATAACATGACTTCCTAGTGGCCTATTCATTCATAATTAAAACATAGTAAAATGTACACGAACATCACCACAACAATAATACTAACATACCTAGTAATGCACCAGCTCACTCGTAGACATCCATCTGTGTGTTTAGGTTAACTGTATTCTGTAAGGAACATGCAATATAATTAGTGAACTGTTATAAAAGATAAACTTTACATTTCAACCATCAGTGCGAAGGTTCAAAGATGAAAATAGAAGGATAAGAAAGTTAAATTCAGACTCAACACAAACAAAGATCAAAAACCGAATGCCAATGAATCAAACAAAACCAAATACCAACCTTTTTTGACCATTGACAGTTATATTAATTAGTTAATTAATTTATTTATTTATTTATTTATTTATTATAAACGTTGTAATTGACAATCATGAAGATTTCGTTTTCCAGCGGGAACAGAAACGGAAGTAACAAGAAATTTACACAACCATTAAAATTAGATCGTTATAAGGCAGTCAACACTTATGTACAAAATTCAACCTGGTTACATACTCCCCCACTTTCAAAGAATGACGTCCCATTGTCCTTTAATGTCAAGTCAATACCTTCAACTAAAACATACATGTTTTTAATCAACAAAACAAGCAAGATCTAAATACACTGTAACCTAATTTTATAGCTTACGAGACTAACATTTTATCAAGACTGTAACCAAGCATACACCTTAGCAGCAAGATGCTACATAAACAAACAAAAATGCACTACCAACTTGCTACTTACTTAACAAAATAGCAAGTTTACCTTTTCAAAACAAAAACTACCTAAAATATGAGACAAAGAAAATAAAATACAGGACAAACTAATAAAATACAAGACAAACTACTCCAAGACGAACTAGTTAACACTGATCTGTGCAATTCCTCCCCCTGCCAAAGAATGCGTCCACGCATCTAAAGAATACATCATAAATGCAACCATAACAAAGGACATTGCAAGCTACATACAATCATAATAAAAGTAAAACATCGATTTATTTATTTTTTAAAATAGCAGAGAAGGCGTTGCCAATTGTCTCGCTATCCATAGAGTTAAGAGCTCCACTGGTCATCAACGCGCTTACTGCATCCAACTTGCGGTTGATGGGTCGAGGAACATTAGCCATCATCACATTGTTGCCATATCTATCTGATGGTCGCCTCACTCTTGTAGACCTACGAGGTGGTCTCATGTCCACCCTCTCAGCAGGGACATCTGCAAGTACATCCACTTCAGTGTGCTGAACATCTTATTCTATAGCATCCTCCTCCGAGGCATCATCATCCTCTACATCAGCACCATCTTCCGCTGGATGTGCAACATCAGCGTTGGCTTCTGTGGGGTATATTGGTTTCAACATCATTTTCGTCTTTTTCGGCTGTCTCTTCTACAGGGAATACTAGGTCTCTGTCTATATCTTCATGTGTCTCTTCGGGCTCTACTCTGGCAATCGTTTCTGGATCATCTTCCACACTTGGACAGATCTCAACTTTCTGACTCGCTTCATCCATGTGATAGGCGTCCCCATCTCGGCCTGTAACAGCTTCAAGACCATCACTAGAGTCAGAGTCATCTGGGTCGTCATCTGTATCATCACCATCTTCGTCGAGATCCTGATGGTCAACCAGGTAAAAGAGATTGCGGTGAAGTACCTTCTCCTTGTCTCCAGAGCGCACACGATACACCGGAACATCTGGGTTCATCTGACAAATGACGTAGTACGTAGATATCATCTTCATAGGTGTCTGCTAACTTGTGCTTACCATCAAAGGCTACTCTGCGGACGAGCACTCTGTCACCTTTGGATATCTGTACTGCTTCGCCTTTCTGTTGTAGTACTTGGGCTGTTTCTTCTTGGTCCTCTCCAAATGTTGCTGTACTACTCGTCGCGTCTCCTCCATACGCTTCCTTAGATCTGAAATATAATCAGAAACATTATTGCCAACAAATGAGTCAGGCTTAGCACTCAAAAACACAGTATCAATAGGGAGTCGCGGCTTCCTCCCAAACATCAACTCATGAGGTGCAAACATTGAAGCTTCATGTGGTGTGCAATTGTATGCAAGGAACAAAGGCTTAGCTTAATGTAGAACTTCCAGTCATGCTTCTGGTCAAGGTCAAGAGTACCAAGCACGCTAAGCAGCGTTCTGTTAAAACGCTCAGGTCCTGCATTACCTTGTGGATGGTAAGGAGTCGTTCGAGACTTCTCCATACCCATGAGCTGACAGAGCTCCTTGATGAGATTGCTCTCGAAGTTGACCCCCTGGTCAGAGTGGAGTCTGGTTGGGATCCCGTAGTGGACGCTAAACTAGAGGACTTCACCTGTAGTCTTGGCTGTCTGGTTCTTGGTGGGGATCGCCAACGCGTACTTGGTAAAATGATCTGTGATCACAAGTACGTTTCCAATGCATTTTGAGGGTTCGAGCGTCAAGAAGTCAAAAACACCAGCTCTGATGGATAAGTGGTGTGAACGCTGACAAGTGGTGCTCGTTCCACATTCTTGTCCTTCCTCTTCAGACATCGGTCACAACTCTTGACCCAGTTCTCAACATCAGTTGACACACCTGGCCAATAAAATCGCTCTTTGAGCAGACGAGTCGTACGCTCTACGCCAGGATTTCCAACCTGATCATGAAGACCTTTCAGGACCTCATCCTTATATCCCCTTGGTATCACTAACTGTTCAATGTCAACATCCTGGTCTTGAACCTTCCTGAACAGGATACCTCGCCTCATAAATAGTGACATAAATTGTCGCCTCATAGACATGTCGCCATTCTGGAATATGGCAATTGGTATGACCTGATCCAGAACTGCGCGTTTCCATCTATCAATTTTTGTTGGATCTTGACGCTGCATGGTTCTGATAGCAGTCAACATCTTTCTGGGCGATGACTTGGCCTTGGTTGTCAAACACTTCAACAAGGTCAAGCGATGGTCAAGGTAATGCAAAGCAGTAGGTAGGCTGTATTACCGAGCATATCGCCTTGACTGTACTGTGGTGTCAAACTTCTCATAAGGATATCGGCTCTTGCCATCCGCGTCAGTTCCAGATACCAGCTTTGAAACTTACATCAAAGTTAAACTAGCTTAGAAATGACACCCATCTCTGACCGGTGGCATCTAGCTTGGCCGTACTCAGAACCTAGATCAACGGGTTATTGTCGGTTAATACAGAGAAGTGACTTCCTGCCAGGTAGTCTGGGAACTTCTCCGTAACCGCCCACTTCAATGCCAGGAACTCTAACCGGAAGGCGCTGTAGTTCCTTTCAGCCTTGTTGAGTGCTCTACTGGCATAGGGGATTACTCTCTTGCATCAGTCCTGAAAGATATCCTCCTCAGTCTTGGTCCATCTCCAAGGTGTGACTGGCTTCGTGGGAACCTTCTTGATGGATGTAGGTGGCAGCATTTCTGCTAAAAGCCTGATAATCGTGCTGAAATCATTGATGAATCTCCTATAATACCCAGCAAATACGAGAAAATATAAATTGAAGAGATGTTCAAACAAAGAATGTTGTAAACAATGTAGATATGTCATGTTTAAGGGCACCATGACAAAATGGCCCGTACAAAAACTAGCACAAGGGACGACAAAAAACTCTTACAACATCATGACGCAACAGACATTTAGAAAACATATATTTTTGTGTTTTTCGGA
>Ga0224511_10002058_pt1 | contig 13103 bp, 7 predicted proteins | sample SF_May12_sed_USG_2_FD_169988 | JGI IMG/M metagenome (GOLD analysis project Ga0224511, IMG submission 169988) | Sediment microbial communities from San Francisco Bay, California, United States - SF_May12_sed_USGS_8_1 | ecosystem: Environmental > Aquatic > Marine > Sediment | place: USA...
TTCAGGATGAAGCTGCCCCATCTACACCTATTCAGGATGAAGCTGCCCCATCTACACCTATTCAGGATGAAGCTGCCCCATCTACACCTATTCAGGATGAAGCTCCTGTAATAGACACACAGACCTCGTGGACAGAGGCGGAATCTCGGGAGGCACAGCCAAAAGGGGATACCCCAGCTGCTGACGCTGAGGAGAGTTTACCTGGTCTTACCGAAGTGACCAAAGGTCAGTAAATTCATACCTCACTGCTCACTTCTACTTTGATTTGGTGGAATGGATGGTTATAGCCTTCTGTAGCAACTGACATAATGACATACAGTATTTGTTTATAACTGCCATGTACCCACCCCCTCCCCAGCCATGCTAATGCCACCAGGTCCTAAATCATTCAGGATGCCACTGGATGCTATCAGCGGGCTTGTTATCGCAGCTGCTTCATTGCAGTTTTCAATATAGATATTTCTAGTCAGGTTTTCTTTTTTGTTCTATGCGGGCTTAACTATCCTATTTAGCAGACATCCTAAAGCTCCGGCTTGGTCTAGTGGTATATGCCAGGAGTTGTGCGAGGTGCTCAGGAGCCCGACTTGGTCCCTGATGTAATGATCTCGAACCAATCATTCTTGTCTCTATGCTATCCTGCAGCGTCATGCAGACCCTGTTATTATCAGCGGGGAGTCTCCCGGGCCTGTTGTTGAAGCTAAACTAACACTATAGTTATATTTTAGAGGAGAAAATGGCTGCTTCTGCTGAATTGAGTCATGAAGGAGCAGCGCAGGATGTAGCCGATACTTCCCAAGTAAGATAGCCACCCATGGGTACATATGAACTTTTTATGTATGCTCCTGCATGGATAGCCTTACTAAGCCAGAGCATTGGATGCAAGGTGGCCCCTGGTGTGTGCTATAGGGGGAGAATTATTGCAACCCAAAACTGATGAGGGTGGCTGAAGTGGTGCCTTTGGTCTTAAGCCCAAAGCCATTGCCTTTGAACCAGTTGCTGTTGACCACTTTTTTTGTTAGGCTGACAGTGAGGAGCCTGCTGATACTACCTCGGAATCCCCTAGTAAAGGTCGCAGGGGTCGAAAGAGGGCGAGTCCCAAGGTAGCTCCTCCTACACGTAAATCTGCTCGCCGAAAGAAGTAGATGATATCTAGTGATCATCTATCTGTACATAAACAAATTCTAAATAAAAAGGTAGTAAAGTGATATCTTAGTAACCTGCTCTTTAGTGTACCCTTTTCACCGAGTTCCCTCTCTTAGGCTCAGTTTCAGATAGGCATTCAGGGCAGTTTTCGGCTCATCAGAGCCCACAGTTGTTTCAATCAGTAACCTGGGTTCCAGATGGGTTAGGCTATAGTCAAGCTGGTGTCTTACAAGATGATGATGAACGCAACACCAGTCGGTATTATTCAATTATATGCATGCATGTCCGCATGGTGCTAATCAATTACTAGCTACTAATTACAATTACTAAAATAATCTGCATGCGTTGTAAAAGAGATCATTTTATTTGATAACAAGAATAATAAAAACATTAATAGGAAAAAAATGCGCAAAAAGCATTGCCGAGCCTGACATGATGTTACAAGAAAGGAAAAGTCCTCAAAATATCTAATCGGCATCGCAGCTGACTGGATGCCAATCAAAACAGCAGCTTAAGTCCTCTATTCTGCGCTTGTTAGGATTGGTACACAGAGTGTAGGTCTCACTGTTTAGTTTAGGAAAGTACACCATCAAGTTGATTATATTCGGATCGAAATTAGAATATCCAGCTCCTAATATCTAGTGCATTGATATATACGTGGAGACTTGGAAACAAATTATGCTGATATATTCCTTCCGATCATGCAGCTTTGTTGATTGTTGGTCGTCCGGTTGGTGATTATCTTATCTGATATTTAACAGTCGGTTTGACCTCAGCTTGCTCTCGAGTTCAGCGTTTCGGAGCTGCACGGCTCGTAGTTTCGCCTTCTCGAGACGCTCTCGAAGCTCCGCCCTCTTATCATACTCCGCTCCCAGATTTTTGTCGCGAAAGTGCAAGGCGTTGCTGTCTCGATCTTTGAAGGAGACGTGTTTGGACGGAGAGTCGACCTTCTTGACTCGACAGAGGATAGGTGTTAGTGGTTTATCAGTGTCCTCAACTGTAACAATTGAACTGTGCGAGGTAACAAGCAATAAAAGGGGATTGATAAGATAGAAGAAAGGAAGAAGGGGTAGTAAAAGAACTGACCGAGGGAATCTAGGCATGCAATCATGAAAAATAACTGAATATAGTCGAATATCATCTCTATATTTCTTAACTCATTACTAATTATACATAAAAATACACATTTCGAACCGTAAAAACATCAGAAATACTAAGAACTCTACCAGTACAATGCGTGGTACTATAACTCAAAATCAGTGGGAGGTGATGGATTGGATTGGTAGAATCGTTGGATCGGTACAGCAGGTAATATTGGACTGATCTTTCTACCTTCTTTAGACAAGAGCTCCTCCCTTTCTCTATACCCTCTGTTGATATCATTTTCTTTGTTTGTATCTGCAAAAGTATACAAAAAGCTTATTTATTACTAACCACCATTATTAAGTACAGAAAAATAAACTCATTGGGAGTAAATGAGTCAATATTTAAAGGTACAGATACCAGGTGTCATGGATCATCCCAGTATGCTGACGCTGTTAAAGACCTGAAAGACAGTACCTTCAATCTGTTTTAGCTTTCGCCTCAGCTCTGTTTCCAGTTTCTGAACCTGGCCCTCCTTCTTGCTCAGCTGCATACGTTTGTCACGGAGGTTCGCCTCGGCGGTGCATAGCTCTGCCTCTCGCTGCACCAGCTTGGCCTCACGTATTGCTAGACGCTGCTCACGTTGTGCAATTCTGTCCAGTAACAGCTTGTTGCTAGCTGTGAAAAAACAGAAGAGAATGTACCAGGCGCTCTGTCTATTGCATCAATTATCATAAAGCGTTTTTGTGTGGTTGGTGAGACAGAATCGGTAAAACAGAGAACTCACCATCATCTGTGATAGGTGCTGTCGGTGCTGGGTAACTTTCAGCGTCAGCGGATGGGGAAGGACTGCTGACGTATCTCATCACAGGCGGCATGGCGAGCAGGACCTCAATGCTCGGCCGGGAGCTGCACTACAAAAACCCAGTAAGCTTCGGTTAACAGCTAGCGATATCACCCGCTGTGATTGGGCAGCGAAGAAGGGCAAGAATCACAGCAAAGATTCGGAAAACCGTTTTTATTGTTCTCACGCACAGAACCCATGCATAGGCGAGATTATAAGTTCGTTATGTTGGTTATTGACTAGGATTCTAAGCATTTCATATCCACCAATCCGTTCAAACAATGGACTAGGTTAGTTTGCTATGAGTAAAGTCTGTCAGTGATAGATAGCGATATTTTACAATGATTCGCCCTGACAGAAGAGAAAGCCTCATAACCGACAGTGGAAATGAGAGTTCACAGAACGATGTGTGTTGTACAAAATGGAATGAAATACCGGTTTTGGCTTACCGCTAAGCATTGGATACAACACAATAGTTCTAGGGCGCTCATTCTATGTCTGTGCCGTACAGAAGATGGGAAGGGTGATACTCACATCCACATTCAGCATACTCTTGATAACATCAGAGAGTTCGGGCGAATATCTTGATGGCAGACGACTGAATTGACCCATGCGTATCTTCAGTCCGAGCTCTCGCTGATTACTGGCCAAGAATGGAGGTCGATTTGTACACATTTCATACAGCACGCAGCCCAGAGACCAAATGTCAGACTTCTCATTGTACGAGAGTTTATTCATCTGCTCCTAAAATCCAGTCAGATAATCAGATACTCACCAATTTTCAAGACAGAGCGGAAACAATGTCTCGTTTGTTCGCATTGACTGAGAATGCACCAGCCTAATGGCGCTATCAGAGAGCGCGTATCTTATTCCTTGTTTTCTATCCAGGGATTCTATACTTGGTTTATTTATTACTATCCCGGAGGCGAGAGTCGACGACGATTACGCTTAGTGACAGGCATGAACAAAGTTTTCTCTGCAGGTCAAAGAAGCAGTTTAGACCAATTAGCTGGGACTCACTGCTTGTCTTTCACCATTAGCTACCTATTCAATATATTCGGATAGGTTAGAATACTATCCATCCATCCAAGGTCCTAATTTGTTTCCAATTGAAAACGTATATTATATATATACACCATGATATTTTTAAAATTTACATTGTAGGTGTGTTTTCTATCTAACGCTCCTTCTGCAGCACTAGCTGCTTTAAAAGAATGTTTGCGCAATAATCGGTCTACCAAGCATGCGTGATCAAACAACTCTAAGTTAGCCACGTGACCGTGTGTGACAGTAGTATGGCCGATTGGACTTATTACTAACTGTACTTTGTCATTTTACAGACTATACAAATTACATTATTATAGCTGTTTGGTCCATCCGATCACTTTTCTATCGATTTCCTGGGTCTTTGCGTTTTGCTACAACCCTGTTGTGATCTAAAAGCCTGCGTGCCGGACTGCCCACGTGACTGACCATCTGATTGGTTTATTAATTATTATTAGTGAGTAAGATATTGCTCTGAAGATCTGACTCACTGGTGACATATAGTATGGCGTTCCCACGAATGTCTTGGCGAAGCTGGTTTCATGATGTAATACTCGCGCCAGGCCAAAGTCTCCGAGTTTCACATTTCTCTGCCCATCCAGGAATATGTTGGCGGGCTTCAAGTCACGATGGAGAATCGACTTTCCATCCTTTCGTTTATGGCAGACATTTAGAGCAGACGCGCACTGGGCAAGCGTTTTCCACACCATCTGCTCATCCGCATATTTCCTGTGGAAAGGTGGTAACGAGTTGGGAGTTGTCCCTTGCAGGAAATGCGATTAAGTGGGCTCTGTTTGCGCTTGGAATTTTCCAGTACCAAGCGGTGCAAGCGATGCAGACAATATAGATGGGTAGCGTATTACGGGTACACTGCATAGGGAGATAACCCACCCTTCTCTGGAGTATTTCTTTATAAGAGCTGCCAGGTCGCCTCCCTCACAGTACTCCATCACCAGGTAGAGAATCTGCTTCTGCTTATCAATGATCCTCTCATGATATCTACAGAGAAAAACAAACAGTCAGTATCTCATAATATTGCACTGGCAGGTGACACTGTCATAATACTGGATGACAAATCTTGTAGCAAGTAAACTGAATTTCCGAGAGGCTAGGGGCTCTACTGAGAAATACCAGCGGACATGTCCTATTTATTTTATAAACTATTTTTGCAGGACTGGCATGTTTTCTTTGCCCTTATTTTACAAACCTTTTTTACTTTGACACATGATTGTGGGTTTTTTTTAGTAAACTAAACTAAATTAAGCAATACAAAGTTTACATCATTGTGGCCCAGCACTCGTCACTCCCAATGCACAAGTTATATCACTGGCATGCAACAAATGATAATGGAACGGCCTGATTCCAACCAACCTGACGATGTTCTCGTGTTTGAGATCTCTAAGAAGATTAACCTCCGAGACCAACATCTGTTTCTCGGTTTCGGTCATGCTTCCATATTCCATCTCTTTCCATACGAATACCTAAAAAACATAGTACTAAAGGTTGGTCAGTGGTCAAGAATACAAGCACAAAACCATGACTTATGTGTCATTGGTACAAGAGCAATCGGTTTTAACGCAGAGGGGTGGATGTTAACAGAGCTTCACTTTACCTTTCCATCACGCCTCCTCTTCACTTTCTTACATGTACCATAGGAGCCAGATCCAATGGTGTACAGAACCTCAAAATCTTGAAGTGAACACGATTTTGTTGGAGGCATGGTGCCTGACTCAACAAATCAGCCAGTACTATGACTGAATGGTTACTGTAGGCGTTTCTGACCAACCAAGCTACAATGAGAAATGCTGCTTTATTTTGGAGACGAGGACATAAAACTAGGAATAAGCCCTGATTTTCCATCAGTCACTCAATTCAATAGCAATTACCCACCTTACTCAATCTCATTCAGTTGAGTTTTGGCCTTGGAGTTTACAATAAAGTTAAACTTATAAAGGTGAAAGGGTTTGGCTATTACAACACTCAACAGAATAGACTAGTTTTACTATAGAATATAGTACTTAGTAGCACTAAGTTAGTGACCAAGTACTAACTTAACACTAGCAGTTGAGGTATTTTACTCCACGGAGTGCCTGACACAAATTGACCAAAGTTTACGTACACACTTGCACATACCGAGTAGATTCCAAATCCCAGCGATTTTACCAAATTTGTCTTCAATCGCATGAAATGATGAATGTACTTGAGTGCTCACTGAGTTCCAGTTTCAGACGAAAATAATTCCCAGACGTGGGCGACTAAAGAATAAAATTCAAATGATCTGAGATGTGGGATTTAAACTGACGCGTTGACAAAAATAAAACATGGTGATTGGTTGCTTCATGGGACACGACGCGTTTCTATTGGACACGAGCTATAGGCGAGGAAAACCTTGACATGGCTCACGTGATCGCAAAATGGTGGCCCCCTACACAAAACCTCGGATGTTTCTTTGGGAGGAAGGAGAAGCATAAAACACAATATTTATACGCTATTCGACACTTCATGAGCTAACTTGCCAGTCGCCTGATACAATGGAGGTCGCAGAGATATTGGCTTTGCGTTATCCTTTTGGGAGAGAGCACGAGGTCTCGGTGCAACTCATGTTTAGAGATTTCTCCAACAACCTCTTCCTGGGTCAATTCGAGCTTGCTAGAGCTAGCCTTGGTGAACTAAACAAAAACAAGACTATGCTATCAAATTCTGTAGTTGGAATTCTGGAGAATCTCATCGAAAAATCAATCCCCATGTGAGTATCTCCAGATTTTCTGTACTCAGGGCTCCCCCATCTACTAGCCACTAGTGTGACTGCAAATAGCTGTGTCATTTTTGTTCTACACAGTCTAACCATGCAGTTTACAACATTCCTACCATAGAATGTGATGTTTAATTATCACTTACCTTTCCCCAATGGTGTTTCAGGCAGGAGCCCCTAAACCCGTTGAGTTGGCCCACATTCTTGGAGTACGAAGCATTGCAAGAATCCAGCGTACCCAAGGTAAAGACAGTAACTTGGTTAGAGACAGTAACTAATGCTAGTAGTTCATAATGAAGCTTTCATAACATAACTGTGGTGTAGTCTTAACACATGCTCCAAGGTTCCATTGCATATTTTCCACATATTTTTCTAGGTGAAACAGCTCAGAAGATTCCTGGAATTTAAATTACTGGTAGTCTCACTCTGTCCTGATGCCTCTGCTGATATACTAAAGGTGAGCTTTAGCAGATTCAAGGACCTGTAGGCAGTGTAACATCATGAAAACAGACAAAATCATGTTTTCAAGACACCGAGACATGGATTGTGGAATGTGGGAGGCCTAGTAAAAAGGCTTTTGTATTTTGTAAAACTAAACGAGTTCGCTATATATTGCACTATCATTGTGATCTCTGTCATAACTAGTGGGCAGGATAAACGAATGATAGTGTAGGCGGAATGCTTCACTCAGCTAGCAATACGTTTACTAACACCAACCTCATCACCCACATGGTATTGATTATTCACAGTCGCAGTGGCTTGTAAATGTGTCAGGGATTGCAATGTTTATGGCGCCCAAGGTGGTGCTCCTGTGTGCGTGAGGTCTATTTCGGAAGGTCTCTGTGCCAAGTAAGCTTCAGTCTATTTAAGCAAGCGAATAAACTCTTCTTTGCTGACCAAGATATTTAATGGCATTTGTTGAGAAGGATGTGAGACACAGAGACAGAGAATAGGTTGACCTCTGCTTTTTATAGTGCAGTGGGTCATTAGGAATAAGGCGTGGTTTAAACATAATTACAAAACCATGTGGTGAATGGAATCACCACATGACAAATGCTCAGTATTGGGTAATGGTTTTTGACGCTCGTTATATTGTCAAAACGGCACAACTATGTAGTAATATGATAGTTTGTACAAATGTCAGAAATTCATGTGCGAGGAAATGTTATCGAAGATCACATTCATCTCAAACTGCCATAGGTTGTATTGTGTTGTATTTTAAGGAGTTATACTGGTTATCGCGTGGTGAAGAACTCAACATATCCACGGAATGCTGTCAGTATTTAGTCAAGTTGCTCTGGTTATCACCAGAGGCAGTCAGCCTACTTAATCATTTGTGGCAGGGGGAGATTACCCCACAGCTATCAACTATTCTCCTGACAGCTTTACAGCAGACGCTACAGGTACCGTGTTTAACTAGTAACTAAGATAGGTATAGTTGAATCAACAGATGTTTTTATTTCCCCGTTTCCAGTGAGAGCTTGGCATTTGTACACAGTCCGTTGCCCTTCCTTTATTCAAACTTGGTGTTGTTTCATTCTAGATCATTCTAAATCAGAACGGCTCGAGGAGTTGAGATTAGTTCTTGAACTTCTTGAATCTGACGCCTTTTCTACTGAGATTGTGATCGTTCAAAATTTTAGGTTCATATTGATAAAGAAAAGCGGAAGTTGTAGTTGAAACATTCATGGTTCGCTTCACGTCCTTTTTTAGAGAGAGGATGTAAATCAGCTGTATCAGTTACTGTGCAGAACACAGGCTTCACACTTTATACCAGAAACTCTCACCTTATTCCGGAATTTTCTGCAGAAAATCGTTAGCAGCTGGGACCTCCCTGGTGGGTTGCATTTGCCTCATCATTGTCTCACTGACATTGGATAATATTGTTCTGGTGGTAGAGCCTGTTGTATGCTTTCAATATAATTATTTAATTTATAATATATAATATATTTAAAAGAAGCAACATGTCACTTCAATGGAGGCTATCCTAATTTTGACCTTTACACAATCTCCGTCTTTGTGAACCAATATTTTCGCATTAAAAAAGGATGTTGTGCACTCATCCTGGATCACATTCATCAAAACTAAAACACCGTTCCCCATTTTGACCGAGTGGAATATTTAGTTGTTTTTTTATATTGGAATCATCAGTTGGCTCAGTGTTTTTGTATTGACAGTTAAAAGTGTGTATTGTATTATATGTTTTTATTGACAGATCACGTGGTGAGCAGAGCGGACCTCTATATGGCTCTATTAGCGAGGGAGAATCATTCTCTGCTGAATTTACTTCATGAGATTGAGACCGAGACACAGTTTACTGGTGCCCTCTGTCATTACTATAAATGGCAGCGTCTTGCTATTAACACAATCACCCGCCAAACTCACTTCCTGGATGCCATATTGGTTAGTTGGTCTTTTGAATATATTCTGTCTCGTCTGCTGTTCAATCTGCTAGCCATCTTCTTTGTGACTTATGACCAGGACTCCCAATGATATGAACATACATGTGAATGGGTGCATTGAGAAGGTCAGGGGCCCTGAATAAGATGTAACGTCATGAACTGCAAAGTGCTATAGAGGAATCACTAAAAGCTTATTTTTAAAATGAATCATCATTCCTTTTTTTATTTTATCAGAAGCCTAATCACTCCGTATCCGAGCAAGTTTCCGGTCCCTCCTTTTACACTGAATTATGATGAATTCTTGATAACAACTCGGATTTGATGATATCCCACTTCTAGGGAGGTGAATGCAGATCCAATCTGAGAGCGCTGACCGATCGCTGGCCCAAGTATTATTCTTAATAGTTACGGGTACCATACCTAAAGCTACAAACCGATCTGGGCTGTTATGAATTGGGTTTCACAATCTTTACCTTCGGCCATAGCTAACGGGAGTTATCCTTCCCTCTAAGAAGAAGAATACTCTATGCTACCAGTTGATAAGATGTTCACTAAACCTTTATTTAGTGAGCCCAATGCATTTTTCTATGGCGTGACACCTTGTAGACAGAAGCTGGGTCGCTCATAAAGACAGATAGATATATCGAACTCGTGGAATATCTCGACACACCTCAGTGGCGCCCTCTACTTCCTCTAGTCTTTCAAATTGCCTGGCAGCGGTGCTCAACGACTAAGCAAAGCCATGACCTCATCACCGCGTTCTCCAAGGTACGTTAATGCTCATGAAATGTACTAGGGGATCTGGGAAGTTCAAGAGGCTCCTCCTAGTGACTGCATATTGCCAAATCAGCTAAGAAAATGGCAGCTCAAACCCACTTTGGTACAGTGGAGTCTAAAGTGAATTTGAAATCGTTGTAGGCTGTTAGCAGTTTTAGATCGCTCTTCTCTTTTAGAAGCTAATGCCATTTACCCAACAGATTTTTCCACCTAATTAAGATCTGGCATTTTTAGTTGTGGGGATCTCACATTGCTGTCTTTGTTGGAATATTCTTAGATTACTGTTGAGTTCTCAGTGCGTCCGTCTTTTATTATTTGTCCTGTATTCGATTGTGTTGGTAAATGACATGAATATTCCAGATTGAGAATGAGAAACTGAGGGCTCTATTAGAACAATACCAGAGAATTGATGTCATTGAACAGAGCCTTAATCTCACCAGGTGAAAGCTTTTAATCTCTGTTTCTGATTTTGTCCTCCCTTTGGGCAGTTGAATCTTGTCACCTGTTATTCTTTTGGGATTTGATGACAAACTTGCTCTCACTACGTAAGGCTGATTTATTACAGCTTTACGCCATTCTCTATAATAGCGAGTCTCCTCACCTACACAACATACACAACGATTCAGTATATAAATAAAAAAGCAATTGGTTTCCGATAATCAGCTGATAAGACGCTGCCAGTAAAGTGTCAGGAAACTAACTTTGAGTTGTGTACTTTTCTACTTTTCAAATTTGACAGCCTTTCCGTGTTTTCATAATATCATAAACCAATGTAATGTGCTCAGGGAGAACCTTTGGGTCTATTGACGATCTGTTGACATGAATGATTTTTCAGCGATGAGAGTCGGCCGGATCTGTCCGGGGCACTCCTCTCCTCCGTGAAGTCACAGTCTGTTCTCCACGCACTCTTACTGTTCGTACCAGATCAGAGCTCGTGGTCTTATGACAGAATGATACAGACGCTTTCAGCTAAAAACTCTCACAGTGAGTTTATCTTCCTGGCTTCCTGGCTTCCTGGCTTCCTGGCTCATGCTCTGTCTCATAACCTGTGATAAAGGGACAGCTCATTGGAGACAGGGCTTAGCTTGAGATCATTTATCACACGGTGGATTTCCACTGTGAGTGTCAGCTCCTTTCACAGTTTCCAACACAATTCAACAACAAAATAGCGGGGAGATACCATATGTGATTTGAATCGGAGATCTCCAATTCACAAAAGTGGAGAAAATCGCATGTGTTCAAACGCAGCTTTTTTTTCTATCAGCCATTGTCTGTCCATGGTTGAACTTCGGCCTTCCTCCTCGCTGTCCACAGGTTGTGTTGTGTCATTAAGGGGAGATTGAGCCATTTTCTGTCACGCTGGCTCAGGACAGGTTGGCAGAGTGCGATCAGCCAGGGAAAAATCCCTTGAAATACTCCGCTGTGGCTGGAAATTGAACCCGGGCCACGGGAATGACAGACAGTGAGCTATCCCACTGAGCTATCATGACTTTTATTAGGCCCCATAAATTGGTTGCAAAATGATACCCTGACGTGGAGGAGATATCAATTACCTATGCTACCCGATCACATTATTTAAAACCGCGTTACCGAAAGTCAATTGTCTTCCTCTAAAGATGGCACGACAGGTATTGATGATGTGATGTTACCATTCCTGTTGTAGCTCTACTCACTGAGTGTGACTCCGCTGGTCTCGATGATGCCGATTTATCGCTGGACCAGCGCCGCGATATAAGCCTGTACAATGCATTCTATATTATTAACCTGGTCATGGGAGCTGTGAAACAATCACATGATTTACGCCATACACATCCTGCATCTAAAATGTGTATGAAGTGTGACGGAGCTGTGAACAATCATTACCAACACAGGTAAGACCCTTAGGCAACTAGTGCTAACATTAGCCGCTACTCAAGTTTAATAGAACTTTTTGTCTATTAAATGAATTGTAGACTCACTTTCAGAGTTGTGTTCCCCATGTTTAAAGGGAGGCAATTTCGCATTACAGCGATAGTGAGTGTTCTTTTTTCAAAAATGAAAATAGAATAAATACTAGGGCAACCAAAGTGTTCACATCCTGATGGGTATGTCCTTTACTGGGTGGGTAACCCATCCATCCTCTATGCGTATGTATGTCTTTTACTGGGTGAGTAACCCATCCATCCTCTATGCGTATGTCTTTTACTGGGCGGGTAATCCGTTCATACTCTATGCGTATGTCCTTTAATGGGCGGGTAACCCATCTACACTCTACACCCATCCATCCTCTATGCGTATATCCTTTACTGCCCAGGTTCGTGCTGTGTAAACCTGCCCATATAATCTAAGTCCTTTACTTGGCAGGTATATGGATTTGGTGATAGCGAGTCTGAATCAGGCGAAAGGATTACTCCAGGAGCTGCGACCTCTGAGTCTTAAACTAGAAGTGATGGAAGATATCTACTCCCTGCTCTTCTCCATGACAGAAGACATCAGGTACCGTCGCTGAGACTGCATTCTGATATTAACCGATATGCAGTCAAATTCGACCAGATTTCGTATTCTGATGCTCTGACGTAGTCAGACTCAACTAGCTGCTACCCGCAGGTAAATTTGGCCAGTAATCACCTCTGATGCTCTGGTTCTCATGAGTTTGATTCTTCCTTTCTCTACGATGATGATTGCTCCCGAACTGGCTCAAATAAGGTTTCAAGTCAGACGTATTTAGTCATTCTGACTTTCTACTTTATAGCCTTTGCATTCCCACCGACTATAAAAAGTATTGAGCCAATCAGCGCGCGCCTTGTAAGTGCGATTTGCAATTTTATTCAGCATGCTAGAACTGCCAGTTTTGCGCGAAACAGCTATCGCAAATTCGCAATGCGATTTTTCAGGTAATGTTATTCACGATTTTTCGCAAATTCGCAATCGTATGGCAGGCCCTTTAGAGAATCGCTTTTTTCTTTTGCATACTTTATGGATATGAGAGTAAATATCTGATTTGAGATTGTGGTTATGGAACTGAAAAACTGTTGTTTTATTATGAAGCATGAATCTTCTAGCTTTTCTCCACACTTGG
>Ga0224511_10002059_pt1 | contig 13097 bp, 6 predicted proteins | sample SF_May12_sed_USG_2_FD_169988 | JGI IMG/M metagenome (GOLD analysis project Ga0224511, IMG submission 169988) | Sediment microbial communities from San Francisco Bay, California, United States - SF_May12_sed_USGS_8_1 | ecosystem: Environmental > Aquatic > Marine > Sediment | place: USA...
AATTTCTTGACTTACATTATATGGCGGTTTAATGCTGCCTCTTGTTTTAAATTGCAATATTTATGTATAGTTATATATTTTTGTATAAAACTAATACAGTTATACATGTAATAAAGAGATTTATTTACGCGCGTGTTGTTTTGACCACTTGTGTAAGTCCTTGTGGCTGTGGGTCAGAGGTTAAAGGGACTTGAAATGGGTCAGAAAGTACAATTTAGACATACAATGTAAGTCTCAGTGAAGAAATGTGATGTTGGATTCTTAAAAATATTGACATTTAAAAAAAAAAGAAAAGAAAAATGCATAAAAAACTGAGGTAAATCCTTTTTCTGTCCCATGGACAAGACAATGATTTCACCTCATATTGAATGGTGTATCAGAAAATGTCCTAGTTTGTGCACAGTTTGCATAAAAACTAGCACATGGTACCTAAAGTTTAAGCTTTATCAAGCAGTTTTTTAGATTTTTTGAAATACTAAAGATTTTTTCCTTGTTTATGCCCAAACTGCACTTTACGTCTAATGATGCATGTGTGCGTAGCCAGCGATACACAAATGAATAATAGTTTTTATTCCCCCGCCTTTTTTTGGACACATCATTGCAGATGGTCCTACAAATGGGTCGTTGATATGTCAATTGAACATAAAGTCCATCTGATTTTTATTCACCCCAACACTGGTAGTGGCATAAGGATTTGCATTTATTTGGATTTAAATGGCGAATATTTGTGTTGCACATAACTTCAAATGAACAAGTGTTAAGTATCATGTAAAAATGTGCAGACCAAGGTCACTTCAAGGTCAAAGTGATAGTATTAGGTCAAACACACTTCCTTGTCTGCTCTATATCTTTTGAACCCATGATTTACAAATGTCAAGTAAGATGAGTCGATGTACAGTGCATATGTTTGACCATGGTCAGTTCAAGGTCATAGTTCAAAGTTAAACATTGTATGACTTAGGCCCCTATACCAAGTTGAATAACTCTGACTACCATTTTAACAAATTAACCTCTATTTCCATATTGCAGCGGATGGGGTATTCATCACTTTTTATGATAGCTTGTGATAGTTTATGATCCCATCTTCCTGTAAAAAAAACAATTGTTTCCATCCAGTGACATATGGGGGCAGACATAATAGCTTTTGTTTCCGAAAGCAACCATCTAGTTCATAAAATTTGTTGATCTTAACAAAAAGATAACAGTAGGAATTTCACCACAAGGTAGTTGCTTTTAATAGGAAACATGGCAATGTTTGTGGTTTAATCCATTGTTATGTAAATTAATGGTCATGGTTATGGATATAAAATCTGAACTTCTACATTTGTGACACAACAAATATCTATATATGATTAACAATTTATTTGCAATGTGTCAGTTAAACAAAACATTTAATATATATATATGGGTGTGTATTTGAAGTTTAAAATACTAACTGTATTAATTGTAAATATATTATATCAATAAAATAACAATTTACAACAGTAAATAGTGTAAAGGCAACAGCAACGTGCATTTCAAACAGTAACCACATAAATCAACAATAAATGTATGTCTAAGCAATGTGTACTTAATCCAATGTGCTTGTCAAAATATTTAGAAAACAATGGTGAATTTTGGTACCAATCAAATTGTGAATTTCTAGAATGTCTACAATATTATAACTAGAGTATCAAATGTAGAAATGTATAATAAATGTAAAGACAAATGTACACTATAAACACCGGTATATAAGTAACCAATTACACATCATCTCACATTTGATTTTTCTACTGGTTGCTATGGCAACCGTTGTCATGGTGACAAGGGGTATCATGTTCGTTACCCTGGAGACGGGCGGCCTGCAGGGTCAGCAGAACGCGCACTGCTTCCTGCTCCTCGTGCCGGTAGTTCGTCTGCTCCACATCAGGACAGAAACGCTCAGACGGTGTCTGCTCCACGATGCTAAATGTCGTCTGGTTTTGATCGCTGCAGCAGGCTTGTGTGTATGGATATAAGGTGTGGTAACTTGTAGGTTGCTGGTACTGGCTTGTTGTCACGTCTTGATTATCGTGGTATAAGTTGTCTAGATCGATGTCATACGTGTCTTTAATAACGTCGTCACGCGGGCATTGGCTAGTGTGGTACGCCTGGTAACTGTCAGCACTGAAACAGGTTTCTGCGGACATGCTACTGTTGACGTCTTCGAGTTCAGACTTCACCAATGGCGAGTGGTGGTTGTGATTAAAATCCAGGTCAATGGCAGGGCGCTGCAGTTTGTCACCAGTGGCACTATGGAGTGAAGTGAAATTCTCTGGCGGATCTGACATATCCAGCTCTTGTTTTGGACGAACTTCTACATTTTCTGGGACCTGGTCATGTAGAGATAGATCCATGGGTTCATCACAAGAGGTTCTGAGTCTCATAACAGCGTTTAATATGAAGCTGTCGCCTGCTTCATACCAAGGATTGTCCATAGCATCATTGGCATCATTACATTTTTGTAATATTGGGTTTGAGAACAACGGTTTTGTGTCTTTAATATCGATGGTGCGCAATTCTGTGTGTCTGTTCCTCATTTTAAACACAATTCGGTTTCGAATAATCGATTTGACGCTGCCCTCTTCAATTTTACTAGAATCTCTTAAATAACCGAATGTTTTGTTTTTATTTTCATAAATAGGCAATATTGGTTTCGCAGTGCCCGTTGGCTCATGACAGAGTTCGTCATATCCATAACTTGTGCTGGAAACTACCTCGTTCATTTGATCCGCATTGCTTCCTTGGAAACTCACGGTTTCTCTAATTAAATTGACGCCATCCGAAAGAACCAGATCAGCAGACGACACATCATCTTGCTGTGCCGCACGTGCAGTACTCGTGACATTGTTGTTCTCATCCATTCCCGGTAATGTAGTGACGTCAGGTGTGACGTTCTGTTTACTGCAAGAACCGTTAGTTTTGTGGCGTTTCCGACGTCGCGCGTTTACAAACCAATTTTTTACCTGAAACAAATATTTTGAATATTAGATTCTACGTTATTAACGCATTACTCAGTAGATCTTTTACAAAACGCATGAATCATTTTGGTATATGGCACCTTTAACGTTAGTTGAAATACCTGCGTTAACGTCAACCCAGAGCTCCGCGCCAAGTAACGCTTTTCTGTGCCGGAAGGGAACGGTCGGTGATCATGAGCGTCAAACCACTCGCGTAGAATCTGACGAGCCGGTCCTAACATCCGGTTGTGCCGCGACGTGCCGTCACGTAGTCCGGGTGGAATTGGAAAACTGGAGACAGAAAAAGAAACAATATATGAACACATTGTCGTTTGGGACATTGTCTAGATCTAATAATAAAACATTTTTAATGTGTCTGAAATTGCCTAAGCCAAACGAAACACTTTTAGTCACTCGCATTTCTAGATGACAACATATGCTAACGACACATATCTGTACTCAGTAATGACAAACCGTTCTCTCGTGCGGAACTTATTCACGGCGTTGTGCGGTCGCCCCTTGGCCGTGAGTTCCCGGCGGTAGATCGTCTCCCACCACAGCCGAACAAGCTCGTGCCGCGTGCTCGCCGCGCGACACTCCGCCATCTGCAATCAACACGTGCGGATAGGTTCGCGTTTTCAAAACGGACCGTGTACGATCATGCCAATAACTTTGTAATCGTGTAAATAATTATAAAACTCAATAATCAACAAGAAGATACATAAGTAAGTTTACCGTTTACAAAACCGTCTGATCAGATTTGAGACTTAACTTATTTTTAAACATGAAAAAATCTCGGTTGGTCTACCAACAACATTTAAGTACAGAGAACAGAAGTTTGAAAACCACCATTTTACAATGAAAAAGCATGTTGAATAGCGCACCTTGAGTATGTCGAAGACGTCGTCGTGTTCATGAATGTGAAGTTTGAACTTGAGAAACGCGACAAGAAAATCATCCGTCTTTGAAAGTCTCGCCAACACGTCGAATTCTATGTCCATCAAGCATTTAGCAAACGTTTCATAATCACCGATTTCCACTAATTCTCGGCATCGTAACGCAAAATTATTCAGATCATGCTCTATACCCTCATCCATTGCTGTTTACTGAAGTTATGATTCGAAATAAAACACTGAAATTGACACCTGTGACATGATACCACACCTTTATTTACCTGCGCATTTCCAGACAGTACACTTAGTGAACTCCGGCCTGAGTACATGAGATGTGCAAATGATGCAATATAGGTCTGAAGAATCGGCGTCTATCAAAAACAAAACAAATGTTTATTGTCATTAAATTTATATAAAATTTAGCTCGAATTCCACCTCCGTGAGTTTATTCAATTTGACGTCTTCGATTTGGTCTCCGTTATTTTTAAAGAATTTCAAACTATAATGTATTTGGTAAATTTATTACAACCTTCTCCTGTCTGCCCTTTACGATGACACGCGTTGTCCTAATAAGGAATTAAGTTCCTTGTTAACGACATTATTGATATACAAGTCTGCTTAGCCGTGTGTATATATTTAATACGTTTGAACGTTACGTTTCGTTCTCCGCGGCCCAGTTGAAATACATGTATATGATATTGCTCTGGTGTTGCTTTTTGCTTTTTAATGTATTTTCTTTCTTGTTAATGCTGCTGTGTGCGAGATTTGAGCTAAAATTACTGTTCGAAATGTTTTATATTGATTTTGAATTGAAAATTAAAGGTTTTTTTTCATTCTTGTAATACAAATATGCGAGAAAAAATTAAGAAAAAATGACATAATCGCGCGCATCAGCTTTACTGAGTCAAGCGTTTCTGTTTTTATTTTACTGATTTAGGTTTTAGTTTTTGCGTTTGGAGCAAATTCAATCTAATTATTGAACAAAGGTAGTATATAAAATATCGAGGAACTATGCTTTTATTTTTGAACCAATGACAGAGACAATTCACACAACTTTTTTATGTAGAATATAGGACTATGTCCTCAATGCACACATATCTGTAACAAGCCGTAGTTGGACATGTCAATCGTAACAACTCGGCCATTTCCGTCCTTTCGGAACTTGGCCATTTCCGTCCTTTCGGAACTCGGCCATTTCCGTCCTTTCGGAAAATAACTCTTTCCGAAGAAATCGCCGAGATGTCCCGATTGTGGACATGTATGGTGTCTGTAGAAATAAAAGTGGAAAATGTCTTTCTACACGAGTGCTCTATACACAACAATCAAGGCAACAACTAATCTAGGCCACAGCGTGTTCCTGCGCCCATTAGCTCGCACTGGCCGCCGAGACCATCTTAACTTGTCCTCGAAGGTGCGGCGGCAGATGAAAACGGCCGCCCCATTTCCGGCGTCGTCAAGTAGAAGCAGGTACTCGTGCGACAGGAACACCAAGTCGTCAACCTGCAGACAAAACAGGACTGTGCTTTAACCGTAACCGATGAACATATACATGTACACACACGCATTCTTGACCGACTTATTTTAAACAATAATATTTGTTTTAAACCAACTATGGTCAAACGCATTTGGTAAACATAGGTTTTGGGAATTGAATAAAAGATTCAAATTAAAATGCGGTGTTTCTTTTAATTTCTTGTTTGTCTAACTATGACATAACTTTTGTAAAAAATGTTGTAAGTATTTTTTTAAATAAAATAAAATGTTCTATACATGTATATTTAAACTTTATACTGGTATACATGTATTGTTTGGTTTTCTATAAAGGTAAATATGTACTCTGGTACTGAGTGGCACAATTTAAAGAGTGTATGTCCGATTCTGTCACTAATTACAATTATGTAGAAGACACAAAAATAAAAAGTGTATCGATTAAAAAACTAATGCCTACAAATGCACATTAGGCGAGATATTTCCAACTGACATATTAAAATCATTCTCAGCGTTTTAATAGTAGTAAGGGGCAGGTAATCCAGAATTACAATTTGCCTGATGAGTGCAACAGTTTAAATTTAGAGTCCGACCAATCAGAACCTCTCGGTCATTTCTTCGGAAAACGACACCAATCTCCTCACAGCGATTACGTCACGCGTTGCTTCTTTAATATAAAATTATAATGTACTGTCAAGGGAAGTAATCACTGCGGGGAGTTTGAAACGACACTATCCGAAAAAGTCCGTAAACTTCCGAGACTAGTTTAATCACGAATGGAGTCATCATTGTAGGTAAACAATAAACGAGATTTATTGGCAATCAACAATTTAATCGGTACATATCGTGAATATATTTTTGCGTATTTTGCAATATATTTCTGTATTATGTTATTATTTTATCCTCTTTTGACGATAAATTACTACTTTATATTAAACGATTTAATAAATAGCTGATAAATAGCTGATTAAAAGATCGGACATATCCCCTTTAAATGGTAATATTCTAGTATTACCATAACATGGTAACCGTCTAGTTTTGTGAACGTGTAAGATGTGACGCCGTCGCACGCCTGTATATGGTCCATGGCGTACACCACGCGACAAGAAGTACGGACTGTGTCAACATCGTGAAAAGCCACCATGGCCGTCACCTCCCAAGATATTGGCTTGAAACGGGTGGGCGTCAGGGCTACGGTAAAAGACGCATTGTTCCACGTAGCGTTTCTATTGTATTCTTGAAGCCCAGTCGTGACGGCGTCGTACGCTTCCTTCATCGTGATCAAGTCTTCTACTCGAACCAAGGCAACGATGTCCAACTTCAAGGTTCCAGCCTCCGTCACGTGAACTGTTCTTATGTGTCTCTTCTCAGCGTACTTTGACAGCAAGTAAGTGCGCGATGGGAAGAGGTTGACGTTAGATAGTATGTCCCGTATTAAATAATTTGAACCAGAATTGTCGTAACTGACACCAAGCTTGTTGAAGACCGCTGTCAGTCGGAAGTCGAAGCAGAAGCCGCTGTGTCCGGTGACGACGGGGTGACACTGACCGTTCACCAGCTTCTCGGTCAGTCTGCAGGCCGGGCGAATACAGGCGTCCTGGAAATGACGGGGAGTAATCTTAATCGAAAAATTATATTTTTTTTATAGTTTTGAGTGTGCACTCCGACCACGAACCAAACAATAAGGCAAGATAATTCATTGTTAACTTGACAAACCATGCCAAACTGTTCGAGGGCTGGGCCACACCGAACTTAAATATTTGTAAATTTACAACTTCTAGTTAGGATTTAAAAATGAAGACATTATGTTGTTTGACATACAATCATAGATATGATGTGCAGTGTTTGTGGTGGATGAACCGTGGCTCTATTACACACGCTTTGGACTCATTTAATTCATTTAATCAATGTACAACAGACAAACAAAAACAACCAAACAATCAAGTGACACGTTAGTAACTGACCACATTGAAGTCAAGGCATTCTCCTTCACTGCTCTGTAGGCTGTATGCGTTAACGTCCAGTAGAGTTACGAAGTTCGACCTCCTTTGTACGAATATGGGCGCTGAACAATTGCCGGCGGTGATGGTGTATTTCGGCATTAATTCATAATTGCATTCAGCACAGTATATGTTTTTAAAGAGTTGATTAGTCTGAAAGATCGGGACACGAAGAGCTGGATCGTCAGAGATGCATTGGTCAGCCTCGAACCCTGTGCTCGGATCGCCGGGGCAGGTGGAAATCATATCATCATCGTGGATGCAACGCTCAGTCTCCTCTGGCTGTACCGGGTCCCAGAACAGCGAACATCGGTCCTTTTGAAGCCGTTCGAATAATTGAATATCGTTTTCGCCGTCTCGCTTCAACAATAATCTGAGCAGGTCTGAGTTGTAAGACTCACATGATATTCGTGCTGGCCAGCTGACAATGTCGTCATCGTCATTGTTGCCGTCACATTTGGCACAGAACACATTTCTGTAATTGACTCTTATTGACTTAACATAGACTGGTGTGTTTTCGCTCAACACAGAAGATTTCCCAAACAAACATTTGTCAATGATTTCCTTCTCGCATTGTGATGTTGTACCGACGAGATTCAAAACATATGACGAGTTGTGGAATTGTTCATACTTGTGCATCGGACTCAGGTGGAATGTTTGTATGCACTGTTTAACGGAATACCAACTCTCTCTGCGTACCTTCCCTGGACAGCAGTTTCCTGTAACGAGACATGCGTCATCACAGTAGCAATGTAAACAACAGCCGTCAAACAACACGGACGACTCGTTGCGATCATTGTGATTGTCCCCATTACAGCTCTGGTGGAGCGGACAGTATATCTGAATATTGCCCAGAACGTCGGACGTATTAAAGATACTCTCGCTGACTACACCGAAACCGGATACACCAGCAGGAATGCACATGGATAGACATACAAATAATCCAATAAAACTCGTCCAAACTACACGTGCCATTTTGTAAAGAAAGTTTATATTCATCAAAGCTTTATTACAATGTATTCCCGAACAGGCATCACTTGTTTCAAGTTGTCTATCGCGCAAAACTGATATTGTGAAGTCAACGTTTAACAATATCATCCTTTTTATCCTAAACGTAAGAAATTACAGAAAACAATATTTATTTCCTATAAAGAACTTTTAGTCGTGAATTTACTAGTTTATGACAAATTGGTTCTTCTATGATATAAAATTAAAAGCGTTTTATGAAAAAGTAATTATTTATTCACCGAATCGTTCCCAAGATTCTGCGTTTTACATCCTTTTCATTCAGACTGAATATAAAATTTTCTAGAGTTATATACGTATAAAATTATATTGGTAAATGTTATTTTAGGTTGATAAATAAAAACGCCACAACGATCTGCTAATTGCAAAACCATTGTCAATGAAACACGATATCTACCTACAGAGTTCTAATCAGGTAAACCCTTTCACATGATTTTCCTGGAATTTGTTTCATTGTTGCTTAAAAACTTAAACATTGCTTTACGTTACATTTGCGAAATAAATAAATTTTGTATTATCACGTTTCGTCTTTTTTGTTGTTGATAGGGTCGCTTGTACCTATATGTTAAAACTCATATATTTAGACATTTTTTGGCAAATAAAATGAGAGTGAGCGTTAGCGAAATGACACAGCGCCAAGGCAGCGAAAATTTGTCCTAGGGGAGCATGCACCAAACCTACGGAAGCTTTATGTACCCCCGGAATGAATCATGATGTTGTCTACATCGACTAGCACAACACTTCAAATGGCCAAAATAACGACTACAAGCCTCTATATACCACTTCATGTCGACAAAGATATGTCATCATGTCAAGATATGGAATTTCGACTAATTGACATTTATATATTTGCAAACTTGTAGCAACATAGATGTCGACACGTTTCTTGTCGGCATATTTATAATGTACAACAAATCAAGTTGTCTGAAATATGACAACAAACTTCTTTAGGTATGTGATCATGTGAACAACGTCATTTGGACTATGTCAAGTTTAAGGGCACCATGACAAAATGGCCCGTTCAAAAACCAACACACAGAACAGCACAAAAACACGCAGAACACCAAGACGCAACAGTCATTTAGAAAAACAACAATTATTCTTCTTGTTCTTCGGATTTTTTTTACAAGAAAACTATATTATAGCATATAACTTAACCAAATACCGGTAGGTGCTCAAATGCTTATCATACAAAGATACATGTTCAAATTTGATATCAAAAGCTAAGCTGTAATCGAAAAAACGTTATCTCGACTACCATAAACAGTTAAATACACAATAAAGAACAATGACTTTCGAAGATGTTACTTTATAAACAAAATGTTAAAAACAAATGATAAAATTATTCGTATAAACTAAGGAAAAAAATCGGATTGTTTAAATGATTATTCATTTAAGTCTTTTTCAAAAGGAAACGTTTAGGGATAAATAAATATCCATGTTTTCCACATATTGGGCAATCACCGAGGGGACGGAGCACCAAATTAGCAGTAGACTCCTTCTGGATGTTGTAGTCAGACAGGGTGCGTCCGTCTTCCAGCTGCCTGCCATTAAAGATCAACCTTTGCTGGTCTGGGGGAACGCCTTCCATGTCCTGGATCTTTACCTTAACATTCGCAATGGTGTCAGAGGGCTTAACCTCGAGAGTGATTGTCTTGCCAGTGATTACCATCCCAAAGATTATAGAACTTCAAAAAGCAATATGCACATTTAAAAAAGGCAAAACGATATAGAAAACGTTAGGATTACATGAAATGGCATCAAAAAATGCGCAAATTGAGCCACATATTTCCCCTTTAAATGATTGTATTATAAATTGTGTGACATCTTTCTACTATAGTCCTCCAAAGATACTAAGTCCCATACGCTCGTTTGTAAACAGTTTGTTTGTATTGGAAAACATCTGGGGCATCTATAATTAGTTTAGCAGTTTACAGGATTAACATTATAATAGGAACTGTTTGCCAAGGCAACGCAGCGCTGGTGAAGTGGGTAGAGCGCAAGAAATCTTTTCTTTTGAACACTTAGGGTCGATGGTTCGAATCCTGCTTGAAGTCGTATTTTCATACATAATAATTTATATGTTTTATCATTTACTATTTCATTTATGAGCAGCTGTAAACAAATGCATTTCTTACACAAATACTGGCCTTCTGTCGCTGTATTAACGTAAACTGAACAAAGTTAAGCGAAAACGATAATTGCTTAATCTGTTCAATGTGTTTCACATGATTCACGGGCTTAATTGAGGAATACAAGGTGAGTTGTATACATGAATTTACAAACGCATTTTGAAGTCAGACATAATACATCACTTGAGAGATGGCACCACTTAAACGTAATCGTCAATTAATAAATGCACATGTTGTGAAAATTCTGAAATCTGTTTTGCGAGTCTGAAGCGAAAAAGAAGACTGCACGTATCCCCCTATCGTGCCCGGTGGAGCGGATGCGTGTGATGACGGGCGTAAGCCGGAAGACGATCACGCGGCTAAAGAAGAACGTCTTGCCAGCATCGAAGAAAGACCGAAAGACTGGAAAGGACAACGTTATATTCGACAGTTTTGATAAAGGTGTATTGCGGCGAACCGTAAAGTCCATATATCAAGATAAAAATCGTCTTCCCACTATGGCCATAATACTTCAAGACATGAAAGAGAGGCTGCACTTTACAGGTTCACAAGAGCAGCTTCGATGTTTTATGAGAGAAACTGGTTTTACGTGGAAAAAATGCGCCAGCAATCGAAAACTTTTGATGGAGCGAGAAGACGTGGTTCAGTGCCGCATTCGGTATCGGAAGGCCCTGTGCAAGGACAGACAGGCTGGTCGTCGAATTGTTTATATGAACGAAACGTACGTGAACAGTGGCCACACAGCGAACAAATGCTGGCAGATGGATACCATCGGTATGCACGTGCCATTTAGCAAGGGCGAAAGACTGATTATTGTCCATGCAGGATCAGACCAAGGGTTTGTTCCGGGGGCGTCTCTGGTGTTTAAGGCGCACTCTTCAATTGGTGATTACCACAATGAGATGAACAGTGCAAACTTCCAGGTATATATTATTTAAATAAGCCATAAACATATATCATAGATAATGACTTATAACGCCTTTTATTTAATCAAATAGAGACATAAAACAAAACGTTGATACAATACCGCACATAATGATTTTGTGTTTCAGAAATGGATAGAAGAAAAGCTGGTGCCCAATCTGGAACCCAACAGCACTGTAGTCATGGACAACGCGTCGTACCACAACGTCCAGGATGACATCTTCAAGTCGTTGTGAAGCAGCAGCCACCGGAAGCAACGTTTCGAGTCGACGCTATTTTGAAAAGCCATGGCCACAATGTTCTTCGCCTGCCACCATACCTTGCAGAGCTTAACCCTATCGAGCTTATATGGGCAGAGCTGAAGGGTCATGTAGCCAGGAGGAACATGCGTTTCAGGTTAATTTTTTATTTAACTGCAATAATTCACTGTGTTTTTAATTGTGTATTTTTGAAGATTTTTCTTCTATAAATTAAACAAAATCTTTTCCACAGAATGGCATATGTAAAGAAGCTGGAGGGCGACAAGTTGGCATCCATTACAGCTCAGTCCTGGGCCAAGTGCATCTCTAAGGTGATGACCGTTGAAGACCAATACTGGAAAACAGACAAAATTCAAGACTGCAACATTCCTAAGGTACTTGTAGTTCCATTATATTACTGTACTTTGTACTTAAATACTTAAAGTGGTTTAAATAGATGTTTCACTTTGCTTCAGGTTGTCGTTTGCCTGACCTCCGGCGGGGACACGACAACGGATGATGACGGCAGTGACAGAGAGGTTGACAGCATAAACCGAGAACACCACAATGCTGCTGAGGTTGAAAACTGTTTAAGTGAAATTTCGACGCTGTCCGCAAGCGAAGCATGCGACTTCTCTACAGACACAGCGTCGACACTTACAGTTGATGAAATTTATGACTTTTTGTGCGATTGAAAACCGTTTACTGTTAAATACATAATTGTTGTCTCGTATTTTTTAATATAGTTGTTATTGTTAAAGATATACAATAAATACATATGTAGAAAAAAATCAAAGAAAAAAACAACACCCATCATAAAAACCAAATTTGAGGATTCGAACCCACGCCCAAAGTGACTTTACTCAATCTAAAACATAAAATAAACCCGGTGTCGTATCACTTGCACCACCGGCGCTTGTATAAAGATCCGCTGATATAATTTTCTTAAAAGGATTCTTTAACAAGAATTAAAGAATGCCCTACTTAAAGCAGTTTGTTTTCATAACACAATATTAAGGTCAAGTTCCCGGATGAGACTAGTGTTCTCTGTACACTTATAGTACGGGATTTATCCAATAGCGACATGAGCAGACGATTAAGCGCATCTTTGCAATGTACAGTACAGTAGGTGCTGTCTGAAAAGGATTTGAACTGTCAGAATTGTCAGCGATGTATTTCTAAAGAAAGTGCAGACAATTTGCAGAAACAGAAATTCATTAATTTAAAAAAAAATAATTCCTATTGCTTTGATAATGTTAAGGAATTCTTAAAATTGTGTAACGTTTTTATGTCTGAGTGGTTGACGTAGGAACCAATGATTGGTGTTGATTGGACTGAACAAGAAAGGATCACAGAAAGAATGAGTATTAAATCAAACTATATAAACAAAGGCTTCACGGCCACGCTTCAAAGCTTC
>Ga0224511_10002060_pt1 | contig 13096 bp, 5 predicted proteins | sample SF_May12_sed_USG_2_FD_169988 | JGI IMG/M metagenome (GOLD analysis project Ga0224511, IMG submission 169988) | Sediment microbial communities from San Francisco Bay, California, United States - SF_May12_sed_USGS_8_1 | ecosystem: Environmental > Aquatic > Marine > Sediment | place: USA...
TAGGGGGAGGATGGGGGGGGGGGGTAGAAAATCATTGAAAGTCTTGAAGGTGTAGTACAAGTCATATTTTAGCGTGTTTTGGCCCTATTTCTATTACATTTATGCTTCAAATCAATTGCGAGCGAAGAAAAACATGAGAAAAATTAGCGTTTTTGGCATTCCAAATCATAGGTCCGCGGCCGTTAGGGGGGGCGCCGGGTGCGCCCCTCACCTGGATCCGCTAGTGAGACTACCACGCATGCATGATTAAATGCTATTCCTGTTTTGAACAAAATAACGTGCATGCATCTGTTGTAAATTTAAAGCATCTGCAAATAGGCTTCATATAAGAGTTTTATATGAGTTATTTGAGTGACACTGCCTGTGGCCCTACAAATGATGTTGCGAGAATGCTCGCCCAGGGCTGTAGAATCTACTGGAAATGTGTTAGTTGTGAAGGCTGTGGCAATGCTATAAATGTGCCATCTACTCATATACCGAGTTGGGGCATTTCAGAATGTATGACATTAAAGCAAACTTTGGTTTTATATGTGGTAATAAATTACTTGGGATTTATATGTGGTAACAAGTTTAATTTTAAATTTAGTGCGGCTTGTATGCGTCGTTTGTGTAATTATTTTTGAGAACTAGATTTGGAATTCTTAAATATAATTGGTTGCGACGCCATCTTTATTTCATTAGTTTTCAAATATATGTAAACAAAACGAATAAAGAGGTGTGGATTATTTCTTCTTTGGAACGTTGTTATACCACAACTGCTTTACAAAAAACATACATGCGAATATAATAAATTAGGCAAAGGTGTTTAGTCCATATATGCATATATTCTTTTCATAACACTTTTATAGTTTATTGCCTTAATATAGCAAATATTTTACCTTATGCACATTTTGTTTGTTTAAATGTAAACCCGCATTTAAGTATGAATTCTGTAGGTTAAAATCCGCTTTAATTATCAAGGCCTGCATTTAACTCTCAGAACATCAACAGGATTACCTTGAGATAATATTTCTTTCCTTTATGTCGTTTCTAGGGAGACATTAAACATACTGAGATTATTAAGCCATTAGACAACCTAGTTAAAATTCGTTTGGGTCGAGGTATACCGTCGTCGATTAATTCTGGAGTTTTTCGAGTAAACCTGTTTAAAACAAACAATGTATGATTTTATATTTACGACGGATTGTTTTTGTTTGGTATTAAAGATTTCAAATTTATGGACTTGGCTTTAGAAAATCAACGCAAAACCACATTTAACACGACAACAATTGCTCTACGACTTTACTTTTACAGGTTTAACATATAAGAACTCTAAATATGTACATGTACAATGCTGTGTTAAACTGAATTTTTACTCGTACTGTTCGTTATTATATAATTATTATATTATTATTATTATTATAATTATGTCATTTGTGTATTAACAGTCTCCCGGGTCATATACATTGGTTTACAACAAAACAAATGAATTGCGATACATACGGAGTGCACGGAATTATATTCTGAACGACCGTTGAGCTCGTAACGTGTAAACATGGAGGCAAATGAGGATTTTGTCAATCCAAATGTGTTTAATCTCCATGGCGAGTCCCACGTATGTATCCATGACGTTGACGTGGGCCCAGGGTCGGAGTTGTGTCGTCAGCATAGCTTCACTTCTGGTGTCCCGTGTCGCAAAAGGTGCATCGTCCGACTGGATAACACACGATATACTATAGGTAGGTTCGGCTAAATTTTAACACATGTTCGTTCGTAGAAAAAACACCCCTTATTTATTCACCACCCAATAAGAGTACCTCTACACTGAATAATACTATGTATATCTACGTAGATGTTAGATATTATTGAGTGACGCATCAATAAGCGGAAACGTAATTAAATTGTACTTATAAAATTGTTAAAACCTTATGGCATAACAAAAATAAAACATTATTAGTATTTAACGCATTGTTTCATAAATATGAGTATTACGATAGTAGGCTAATATTATTTTAGCAAATTATGTGTAATTGCAAATAATATGTTTGTTATAAGTACACGCATACAGCAATTGGAATTTAATTATATAAAAGACAGCCTACCCGTCCTTATGGATAAGTACAAGCAATACGATTAGTTTAAGGATTAGAATACTTAAAACCTATTAAAACGTACTAACTACCACAGCAGGTTCGTTGTTGATACATGTTTCTTTATATGACCAACATTTCTTTTTCTAAATAGAGTAATGAGATTCTTCGAAAAGAAGAGCCACTGGTTTGGAGTTAATATGACAGAAGTAAGATGGATTCGTTAAGCAATTTGTTTTCCACCGAATCATTGATATGCTGCAAATAAGCTTCTTAAAGCCCCCCATACACACACAATAGTATTGTCAATAAAATTGTCAATCTTGAAGATTGTCAATTTTATTGATAGTTAATGGGTGATATTGAAGGTAATGTCAATTTATTGATGAACATTTGAGATCTCCAATAAGTATTGACGTATTGACAATTTTATTGATGAGTATTTTGCGACTATCAATAACATTGACAATAAAACATTGTAATTTGCCCTAAACGGCAGAATAAATAAATAAATAAATATCATATTTATATAGACGCTACCAATAGTAATAACACAGAAAATATAATTTTACACCATTGTCACATTACTTGCATATTTTTAACAAATATTAGCACACTTTAAAATACAAGTGGCAGTCTAAGTCAGCTAAGGCGTATACTTTTTAATAAAACACAAAAAAGTCCATAACATATTGACATATGTTTACTAATTGACTCAACAGTTACGAAATTTGTTTATTTATTTTAGCCGGGCATCATACAATGGAATCCATTTATTTTCTATTATTTTCGAAGTACACATGAACTAAATATTGATCAATAGTTTTGTACAGTTTGTGGCAAACAATGTAATCCTCAATATTATTGAGTCAATATTATTTATAATATTATTGACAATATTATTGTGTGTATGGGGGGCTTAAGATGACACAGCCATCAAAACATGTTTTACTTTGCCAATCATGTTCTGTGTGCCTTTGTTTGTTGGTTGGTTGTTTGTAGGTTGTGTGAAGGAAAAACAAGTTATAATCTTTGGAAAGCTATCAATTCCTATAATGCTGTCATAAAAATCAAAACATTGTGTCCAGCATTGACTAAGCTTGAAGTTTATAACTCGTGTTATATTGTGTGTCAACAATTCGCACTTATAAATATATAGGCATATTGGTGTCAAAAGCAATCGCGTTAAACTATCAGCAATCTTCTTAAAGATTTGTCGTTGGTATCAATAACAGAGTTGGCTTATGTACTCAACAGATCCAATACAGCCAAATCAAGAGAACATCATTTCTAAGAAGACAGTTCGTCACATGACGTTATTGCACCATCGGTCAACTTCTTATCAGTCTAGATTAAGTCTGTTAAGTGTTTATCAAAACGTGTTTCCAATCAGAATTGCCAATTAAAATGATATGCCATTGGCGAATAGGCAAGACATTTCTTTTTGCTGATATTCGGAAGTTAACTTTAATTCCTCCTAAAGTCAAGCAGTTTATAATCGCACTTTTTGGCTATTACAATATTTATTACGATAAATGCAGACAGCAGGTTTTTTCCCTATCAGATCAACGACTACATGTATTTACATGTGATAATGCATGTAATATAGGTTATAGGCTATAAATTGTTTTCTTGATATTTTCTGTAAGAATTTAATATTGTTACTTTGGCGACTGTCGAATTTGTGTTGGCATATTCGTTCGTAGTTTATATAAATAAAGCTAAATATGCGTTTACATGTATGTCTTCTTCTACAACTTGATACACAAGCTTTTTTGCATTAACAATGTCTTATAAAAATGTGCGTTTTTGATGGCGTTCACTATATATGAAGTATATACTACCAACATATATAATAACGTTGGTAAAACTAGTAACTCATTTTTAACACTGCCAGCGATATTAATGAAAAAATAGCAGCGTCGGTTGTATTGAAGCTGTTCGACCCCGCACGGTAAGTAATATTTCAATGATGTATGCCTAGCAAATGATTTAACTGAGAGGGTTTATATATACGCCCAGTTATCCTTACTGAATGTTTAGACTGTAATAAAAATACAAATACCTTAATTTCGTATATTGCGAAAAGAGCCAATATTCTGAGGCATAACATTGTCTGTCAATGGAATTGGAGAACCCAGGTATATGGATAAAAAATAATTAGGAATAGCATTTGCGAAATTGCTTTTTCTTATCCAGTGGAAATGGAAAAATACCATAAATGATCATTTTATTCCTGAGTATTCAGGATTTTTTTAATGTGCTAATACTCTGTGTGTGGCACCATATCGCATAAGTCTTATTTAAATATAATTATATTGTTATTGTTGCATAAAAACGTGTTATGAAATAATGTGTTTTGTTGTAGATGTTGGGATTTTTCTTCTGTGTTATAAAGAAACGTAATAATTTGTAGTTTCTTAAAACTTATTGTAATGTCAATCGACACATACATTTTCGATACAATAAATATAACGCTTAAAACAAAATTTTAAGTTGAAAAATGATAAAGTACAATATTCTTTGTTTTTTCACATACTCCATTTATTATATGGCCATTTTATAATAGCTCGAAGTCTCACAACTATTCATTGTCGTATGATTGCTGTTTAGCAAGGAACTTCTTGCAATATTTGACAATAAACTTCTTGCTATGTTGGAAAATTGTTCAAACAAATGTTACAATTTATACTATTATAGCTTGTCCCACAAAACAAGCTGTTTGCAAGAAAACACACGGCTATGTTCATAGCCGCAGACATTGTTAGTCAAATAATAAATTGTGCTAGAGAACTATTCTACTTTAATACGCTTTGGTTTTTCTTGTCATGTTTAGCTCGCCTGAGCAAAAAAGTGCCCAGGGTGAGCTTTTGTGACCGGCCGTTGTCCGTCGTTCGTCGTCCGTATTCCGTCAACTTTTTTACTTAAACATCTCCTCCTGAAACCGCTCATTGGATTTTGATCAAACTTAACAGGAATGGTCCCTGGGTAGTCAACAACCACAGTTGTTCAAATGGTTCTGATTGGTCGCATATGTAGGTCAAAGGATCAAAAAATAGATTTTCAAAATGCAATTTTCAAACATCTTCTTGTCTGAAACTACAAGGCTCGGAACTTTCATATTTAAAATATAGCATCATCTAGAGGGTCTCTACCTAAGTTGTTAAAATAATGCCCCTGGGGTCAAAATAGATTCCGCCCCGGGGGTCACAATTTTACATTGAATTATATAAGGAAAAATTCAAACGACATCTTCTCTTGAACCGCTCATGGGAATTTGACTAAACTCAACAGGAATGGTCCCAGGGTGGACTTCTACCAAAATTGTTTAAATGGTTTTGATTGGTTGCATATGTAGGTCATGGGGTCAAAAAAAGGTATTTAAAATGCAACTTTCAAAAATCTTCTTGTCTGAAACTACAAGGCCTAGTGCTTTCATATTTGGTATATAGCATCATCTAGACGTCCTCTACCAAAGGTGTTCAAATTATGAACCTGGGGTTCAAATTGACCTTGGCCCGGGGTCACAATTTTAAATTGAATTATATAAGAAAAACTTCAAACGACTTTTTTCTCTTAAAGATTGTATGTCCGATTCTGTCACTAATTACAATTATGTAGGCGATACAAAAAAAGTGTATCGATTTAAAAACTAATGCCAACAAATGCACATTAAGCGAGATATATCTAACTGAAATATATAAAAAAATTCTCAGCGTTTTAATAGTAGTAAGGGGCATGTAATCCAGAATTACAATTTGCCTGTTGAATGCAACAATTTAAATTTAAAGTCCGACCAATCAGAACCCCTCGGTCAATTCTTCGGAAAACGACACTCTCCGAAAAAGTCCGTAAACTTCCGAGACTAGTTTAATCACGAATGGAGTCATCATTGTAGGCAAACAATAACCGAGATTTATGGGCAATCAACAATTTATTAATACATATCGTGAATACATTTTTTTTTTGCGTTTTTGCAATATATTTTTGTATTATGTAATTATTTTATACTTTTTGACGATAGTTTACAACTTTATTTTAAAGATTTAATAAATAGCTGATAAATAGCTGATTAAAAGATCGGACATATCCCCTTAAAACTGCTTATGGGAATTTGACCAAACTCAACAGTAATGATCCCTGGGTGGTCCCCTACTAATATTGTTCGCATGGTTCTGATTGTTGGTATAAGTAGGTCATGGGGTCAAAAATTAGGTTTTCAAACTGCAATTTTCAAAAATCTTCTTGTCTGGAAGTACGAGGCCCAGAGATTTCATATTTGATGTATAACATCATCTAAAGGTCCTCTACCAATATTTGGTGGACAACATAAGTGGTCCTTTGTAAATGGCTCCACTGTGACCTTTGACCTTTTTCCTCACTTGAGCGACCCAGGGCCCTATGGGCCCTCTTGTTTCTTTAGGACACTAAATGCGTATAACGTCATAGGCACTCTGCTAAATGAGTTAGAAAAGCATTTGCATTCACAGTATTAAATGTTCAATATTTATTTTTTATATTCTCAAAATGCTTCGTTTTAATCAATTCATCATTTGATAATTATTCCCCGTGGAAAAAGTTAATGCGTAATTGATATTACTGCCAACTATTCGCATTGTTTTCGTTGAAAACTACTCATTACAATTAATGGAAATAATTACTTATACGAGTGAGTGGTGTGGCGTTAACTATACCTTCATAGTGTCATGTATACCAACTGTTTCATTGGCGTTTGCCTTGACAATGATATGCTTTAACAAGGGTTAAAAGTTAAAAGTTGAAATATCATGTAAAACACATTGCATTCATTTATTGGTTTTGTTACGTTTTAGATGGTTTAATGTTGTTTACCCAACGGCTGCTGAATTCGTTCACCTTTTTTCTCTTCCTTTTTCCTTGTGTAGAATTAAAGTGAGAAACGTGGTTTTAAAATACGAATATGATGTATATATATTGCAACAATATAAATAACTCAATATGATTTTCTGAAAGCGATGTGCTTTCAACATATGCTGCGTGACAACAACACACGAACCAAATTTACATTTCAAATAAGAGCGCCAGAATATGCAGGTTTTTTAAGAAACCAAACCATTATACGCACGTTGGAAGTGTGGCATGCAAGTAACTAACCTATTTTGGTCCACTGCAAGGTAGGTGTCTTTAAAGTACAAATATAAAGGGATCTTTCCTATCAGTCAGTCGTGATCATTTATAACGCGATGTCCATTGGAGTGTGGCTACTATTATCAGAAGACCACGTGATGCCAACTTAAGTATTTGCATCTAAGACACTTGTAGTCATATATTGAAATACAGTATATGTAGATATCTTATTACTAGAACTATCAACAAGTACTTCCAACGGTTTCGGAACAATCAGACACACCGATACCATGCATAACAAAATTGCGAAAACTGTCTTGGTTGCATTTACATTGAACTTAAATGCATGTCATTAGTATGAAATATAGTAAAATACCGTTAACTATAAGATTGAGAAATGTGGGTGTTTGGATCTCTTTTTACGAACATACCATGTAAATGAATGAAATATAAGAATTGTAAATGTTTATCATCATATTCGATTTTAATCTAAATGTTGAATAAGTGTTGCTTTGTTATTATATCCGAGAACGGAAAATAAATGTTTCAGTAATAAATAAATTGAACGAAATCAAAGCATACTTAACGACAGCAAGTACTTGTGAATTGCATGCTTAATATAAAGTTGAGGAAAACATATTTTTGGTTGCTCTTGTATCAATTATGTTCTGTCAGCGCTGGCCTTCTACCATCCACACATGTTGTTTTTGTAATACGTCATATTGACAAAATACATTACCGATGCCTTTTATCAACCCTTAATTGGCAGACCAATGTGACATGCATGTAAGAGAATATGTTTCTTGGGAATACCGTGTCATAATTCAGATATAATTAAACTGGTGAAAGGGAAAGCCCTTTGGAGGCAAAGCCTGCATGGGAAACAGCAGCCTCGGTTTCATTGAAGCTGTTCATCGTTTGATCAAAGAAGGAATCTCAAAAATTACAAAACTTCTACACGTCCTGCTGCCCCTAACACGCGAAGTACAGCTTTTTGCAGAGATGTCCTTTTTATATTTATTAATAAGGCTTTACCTTACAATATGATAATGGTGCAGATATTTTATCTTACAACATACTTGTATTGTAGCAAAAACAAAACTGTCGCGGATAACTTGTTCTGGTATGCATTTAGCTACAAAATGTCTACGGTAACGCGTGCTTGCATAAAGCAAAAATATATAGATTTTGACAACTGCATATCAATATTTTTAAACGCTAGTAAGACAAAGAAGATTAAATTTTCAACACTCTTATATCAGCTAATCTATCTCTAGACATTACAATAACGTATAAGAACCATTGTCCTGTCCCATTGGTATAATGTGATAAATCGGTCAGTGAAATATTTACAAACACAAACTAAAGGCATAGTAATGGGTACTTTTGTACAACAATTGTTGTCCTTGAGTCTTTGCCATGTTTGGGTATTGTTTTTGAAAAAAGGAAAGTCCCAAGGAAGCCTAGTCTGCATATGGAAAATAGTATTCTCGGATTTAATGAAGCTGTTTATCAATGGGAATGAATTATTCCACACCACTGACGCCCCCTAGCGCATGAGTGGAACTTTTTTTTCAAATTTGTTACATTATACAAGTCATAATCCAAGAGGACCAGAAACACTTAACTACAAAATGATGTCACAAATTAAAATGTGTCACTTTCACAAAGGCATGTGAATAATAATTACTTTACAGCAAACCAGTATCCGGGGTAATTTGCTGTTCAATTTGCGGACACTACCAGTGGCGGATCCAGGATTTGACCTTAGGGGGGCGTGGACTTTGTCAACGTGGGGGGTAGAAAATCTTTGAGAGTGTTGAAGGTTGAAGTAAAAGTCATTTCTTAGCGTGTTTTGACCATATTTCTGTTAAAAGTATGCCTAAATATAATCGCGAGCGAAGCGAGCGAACAAAAAAATGTGAAAAATTAGCGTTTTGGGCATACAAAAATCATAGGTCCGCGGCCGTTAGGGGGGGGCGCCGGGTGGTATATGGTATACTCTACTTTCCCTTAGGTTGAAATTGGTGTAATTCAGGTACATTTATCATAAAGGGAAAACCATTTGTATATTTAAAAAAGTCATTAACATTAATACAACATATGTTTCAAATAATATGTTTATAGAAATATACGTATTGTATACGAAGTAAAACAAATTTAGTTTGAAAGTGTTAAACACACACACATCCTATCGCTATACTCAAAACAACGAGGCGGTTGCTTTTTTGTTGCAAATCTGTCCACATATGTGTGGTATCCAGTAGCATACGTTAGGGTATTGCTTACAGTTGTATGCGCGTTTATATTTTCTCCAACAAACTTTAGAAATGCGGTCGTCTTACCTATTCTATGATGTTTTGGGCAAAAGAGCAACGTTTCTACAATATTGGCAGTCTGTGATTTGATTTGGATTTACAATTGCAATTAAATGGGTACTTGCACGCCTTTCCTAACGGAACAGTTGGTGCTAATACAATTTGTTTCAATTCAAACCCGGATTATTACTTCTCAAACCATACCTAAAATAGCAGTACAAAATCACAGCTATAGATAGGACAACTATAATTGATTAATGTCAAGTCTTAATCTGAATTCGTTTGACCGTCTACAAGTACAGCATGGCACTTTCACTTGACTGTCAATCATTGTAATGAATAAATGTCTTAGCTGACATTTTACGAAAGGGGTATTGCCATCTTTAAATACGCAGTGTTAAATGCATTAATGTTTGGTGTAACAGTGACCATAACATATATGCCTTGTTTGGCTCACATTATTATGTTTTTGATTACTTTTCTATTTGGTAAAATACCCTTTAGTCTGCACAAATGGGGCGTTTATTTAAAGTATCTGCAATATAATTATGCAAATGGACTTCTGATTAGAGTTTTATGGAATGTGCGTCTGTCACCACAAGGGCAGTACAAACCTGTGTTTCAAGATTGCTCGCCCAGGGCAGTAGGATTTATTGGAAATGTGTTAGTTAGCGTTGGTTCTGGCTCAACTATTAATTTGCCGTTTAGTCCTACACATAGTTGAGTTATCGTAGAGGATAGATTTTTTAAAACAACATTCGGACTTAGTAGTGGTTAATTTAATGACAATTTAAGTTAAAATTTCATTTGGATTGTATGTTCTGTTTTGAATTGAGCAGTTCTTCAACAAATCTAATTGTGACGCCATCTTGATTTCATTTGTTTTCGAAACAATGAATTCCAAATAAATGCAGCAGAGTGTTTTATCTTTTTAGGACATCCAATGTTGTACTAACACAACAGCTTCACAAACATTCACGAATATGGGGAAATACACAATAGCCATGTAATCAAATCATGTATCCATTGCACAAATGTTTGTCGTAATATTATCATTTATATATGTTATATATTTAATAGTAAATAGACAGAAACATTTAAAGCTTAATCACGCTTCTTTTGCAATTGTGTAAACCAACAAAATTTCACATGGATCCTACAAGTTATTTTAAGACTGCACATTGATTATCGAGACTTGCATTCAACACTCAATTCGTCAACAGGATTAACTGTAGAGCAACGGGTTATTTTATGGCGTTTCCAGCAAGACATTAAACAGATTGGTGTTAATGCATCGGTCAACCTAGTTAAGGATTGATTGGGTCTTGGCAAACGGTCGTCGAATGGTTCAAATTTTAAAGAATTCAATCTTTCTTAAGCTTACTACTTTTAATTTTATTAAAACGGTTTTCTTTTGGTATTAAATCTACACATGTCAGTATAAATATATACATAGTGTACGGATATATACTATAATAAATGACATCACTTTTGTGATCTGTGAACATGGAAGTAGATGAGGATTTTATCAATCCCAATGTGTTTGATCTCCACGGCGAGTCCCACGTGTGCATCCATGACGTCGACGGTGGCCCAGGATCGGAGTTGTGTCGTCAGCATAGTTTCACTTCCGGTGTCCCGTGTCGGAAAAGGTGCATCGTCCGGTTGGACAACACCCGATATACAATAGGTAGGTTAGGCTAAGTAACACAATATATCCCTATAAAAACACACAGTATGCGATAGGTAGTCCCTTTCGTACAAGCACATACAGTATATGTATGTAACTGCGGAAGATATTTCGTTACATTAATTGTATTATTATCAATGCATTTACTTACACGTGACATGATTTAACCTTATCAAATCTCAAATGCCGCATTATTATAAAGTTTTATTGGCATTATATGTATCTACATATTAGCCGAATGTTCTTCAATATAACATCTGTAATAAAGAGGCGTTAGTATGATCGGACGGTAACTGCTAAGCAGAACAACATTGGCATACCATATATACATAGACAGACCAAATCTGGGGCAATCTCTAGATAGTTAGTTTCTTTCAACACGAGACATTGCTCCTTCGACACAGAATTACATGAAAAAAGAGACACTGATTAGAAGGTAATAAGACAGATGTAAGATGGATCAGTTTAATGATCTGTCTGTCCCAGAATCATTTGTTTCCTGCAAAGTAATTCTGCTTTTTATGGCAACTACAGAAATAGTTTCGCTCTTTCATTGTGTATTGTTGGCACGCATTTTGAAGTTCGGATATTTTTTATATTTACCTCTCAACTATTGTGATATAAATAGCTTGTTGATATATGTTGATGCTATTTTAATAAAAAATCAGTCATGTACAAACGTGCATGTGATACCTGTAAATATTGTGTGAAATTTGTTTAAACGTACCGTTGCAACTTCTTTTGATGAAATAATTAGTAACACGTTTTTGCGAATATTTCTTAAAGATTGGCCATTGATTATTGAGATAAGAGTTGCATTATGTCAATAACTCAACAGATCCAAGACACTTGAACCACGAGAAAGCCTTTACCAAGAAGACATTAAGCTGATTGACGTTATAACTGTCGACCCCTTATCAGTCTAGTTCATGTCTGTTAAGTGTTTATCCCGACATGTCTCTTACTGTAATAGAAAACCATTTTGCTGTTTTTTTGCTGTTTTTTGCTGGTCTAGGGAATATGCATTGCTACATTCCGACTTAATAGGGTGTTTTAGTGAGGTTTTGAAACCTTAAACAGTTGTAGATAGCAATTGCACACGATTCGCACTTGTTAGCAAACCACTGATGTTACGACATTTTTAATAATTAAGTTGCAAACAAATAGTATCTTTAGTTTATTTAAAACAATAATCACTATTGAAATACCACGGGTGTATACCAATTTATGATTTAAACTGAATATAATCAGTAACTTATCAAAGATTAAGATTTTAAACCACTTGATACTATCAGATAATATTATGATGTTGGTGTCTTTTGGGTCGTTTTGAATTTATAAGTGTTGCTTCGTTTGTGAATGAATCTTAATGTATTTCGTTTGTTATTTAAATTTACACGCGAATGTACTTAGCTCTGTGATTTTTACCATATACATTTTTCATAGTTATTTCTAATTAAAATACGATTATTTAGTTCACATTTTAAATTTAAACTATCGACTGGTAAGTGTTTTACTTAATATATACGGTTAGGTTTCATGTGCTTAATACGTATAATCCTATTACATGCATGCAGCCCCAATACTAGTTCTTATACATAGACTACACTGTATTAGATTTTATTGCATGAAATGTGTATTGATTAATCCCATTTAGTTAGGTAATTCTTCAAGATAGTGTAAGTAATGAAATGTTCTGTTATGATCTTAATTATCGTAATCTAATCAAACCAATAAGTAAAATAAACAAAACAAATAACAAAACAAACAAAAATCCTTCATATTATTATTAACATGATTGTGTTAGCAAAAAGAAAACCGTCGTTTATTATACCCCCACCACAAAAGGGGGGGGGGGGGCTATACTGGATTCGCTTTGTCGCGTCGGTCGGTCGGTCGGTCGGTCGGTCGGT
>Ga0224511_10002061_pt1 | contig 13094 bp, 5 predicted proteins | sample SF_May12_sed_USG_2_FD_169988 | JGI IMG/M metagenome (GOLD analysis project Ga0224511, IMG submission 169988) | Sediment microbial communities from San Francisco Bay, California, United States - SF_May12_sed_USGS_8_1 | ecosystem: Environmental > Aquatic > Marine > Sediment | place: USA...
CCGGGGTCACAATTTTACATTGAATTATATAAGGAAAACTGCAAACGACTTCTTCTCTTGAACCGTTAATGCGAATTTCACCAAACTCAACATGTATATCCCTGGGTTGTCCCCTACCAAACTGTTCAAATGGTTCTGATTGGTTACATAAGTAGGTCACGGAGTCAAAAATAAGGTTTAAAAATGTAATTGTCAAAAATCTTTAAAACTGACCCCGCCCGGGGATCATAATTTTACCTTGAATTATTTAAGGAAAACTTAAAACGACTTCTTCTCTTTAACCGCTAATGGAAATTTAAACAAACTCAACAGGAAGGGTCCCTGGAAGGTCCACTACCAACATTGTTCAAATGGTTCTGATTGGTTGCATAAGTAGGTCCCGGGGTCACACTAAAGGTTTTCAAAATGCATTTTTTTCAAAAATCGTCGTGTCTGAAACTACAAGGCATAGAGCTTTTATGTTTGGTATATAGCATCATCTAGAGGTCCGCTACCAAAGTTGTTCAAATTATGCACATGAGGTCCTCTGTAAATGGCTCAAATGTGACCTTTGACCTTTTCGTCAGGTGAGCTACCCAGGGCCCTTTGGACCCTCTTGTTAGATCAGTGGCGTACATGTTGTGTAATTACTAACCGTATGGCTGCTCACGGGCGGTATTTTATCGTTTTCTTAATATGTAATTTCGGGCGATGAGGTCAGTGACTCTTATTATACTTATTATTCTTTTTATTATCCCTCCCGTTACCGTAACATATCCATTTTCATTGCACTTTCCAATTTAATATTTCCCGGCACTAGCTGTTTCTCTTTCTATATTTATTTTAAGTCCTAAGGACGAATGGACTGTATAGGCGAATAGCAGCTTCGGTATAAATGTAGCTGGTCATCAATGGTAATTATGCCACACCACCGACGCCCCCTAGCGCATGGGCGGAACCTAAACAACATTTTATCATCCCAGCAGACTAAACCAACTATAATTACGCAATAGTGTAGTATATAGTGACATTTTACAGCCTTCAAATGAGCACTAAACACCAGATGCAGTAAATTAAAATAAACTAAGAAAATGAAAAACAATTATATGGAAGCACAACCTGCATTGGGACAACAATAGTCTCGGTAATATTGGAGCTGTTTATCAATGGTAAGGAAATATGCCACAACACTGACGACCCTGAGTATAGGCGGAACTCTTTTTAAATGTAAACAACATGCAATCTGTGATTTGAGAGGACCACAAAGTTTAACTACACAATTATGTAGTAAGGGGCGACACCTCACGCAGCAGGAGGTAACTTCAGGTCGAGTGGAATTCCCAGCAAAAAAATTCTACTTTCGATTCTAGAGATACGATTAGCGTTTACCTGTTTAGAAAACATCATTGCACAACTATTTGATTACAGTTTTATTACCTAGATCATTTTAAGGTAAGATGTAATTTTATTTTTTATTGAGGATATCTTTATTCTTTTAGATGTAGTCATCAGTGACTATTTAATAGGATATTAGACTAAATATATAGCTGGTCATTAATGGTAATTATGCCATACCACCGACGTTTTTAGCGCTTGAGTGGAACCTGAACAACAGATGTAGTATGTTAAAATAAACTAAGAAAATGAAAAACAATCATATGGAAGCATATCTTGCATTGGTAAAACAATGGTTTCGGTTTTATTGGAGCTGTTAATCAATGGTAAGGAAATATGCCACAACACTGACGGCCCTTTAGCATAAACGGAACTCTTTTTCAATGTAAACACCATGCAATCTATAGTTTGAGCGGACCAAAAGGTTGAACTACACAATTATGTAGTAGGGAGCGAAACCTCAACCAGTGGTAGGTAACTGCATGTCGTTGGGAATTTCCAGCAGAAAATATTTACTTTCGATTCTAGAGATACGATTAGCATTTATCTGTTTAGAAATCAGCTTTTTGCACACCTTTTTGATTACAGTTTTATAACCAAGATCATTTCACGGTAAGATGTATTTTCGATTATTCATTAAGGATATATTAAGTCATTTAGATGTAGTAATTAGTGACTATATGTTATGATATTAGACTCAATATATAGCTGTTCATCAATGGTAATGATGCCATACCACCGACGTACCCTAGCGCTTGAGTGGATCCTAAACATCATTTTATCATCCCAGTGGACTAGAAAACTATAACCACGCAATGATGAGGTATAGGGCGACATTTTACAACCTTCATATGAGCACAGAACACCAGATGTAGGATGTTGTAATAAACTAAGAAAAATGAAAAACAATCATATGGAAGCATAGCTTGCATTGGTACAACACTAGCGTCAGTTATATTGGAGCTGTTATCAATGGTAAGGAAATATGCCACAACACTGACGGCCCTTGAGCATAGGCGGAACTCTTTTTAAATGTAAACAACATGCAATCTGTGATTTGAGAGGACCAAAATGTTTAACTACACAATTAAGTAGTAGGGGGCGACACCTCAGCCAGTGGTAGGTAACTGCATGTCGTTGGAAATTCCCAGCAGAAAATTTCTACTTTCGATTCTACATATATCATAAGCGTTTAGCTGTTTAGAAAACAGCTTTGCACAACTATTTGATCACAGTTTTATTACCAAGATCATTTTAAGGTAAGATGTATTTTCGATTTTTCATTAAGGATTAAAATTTCTACTTTCGATTCTACAGATATGATTAGCGTTTATCTGTTTGGGATTGGGAATTGCATTGCTATTTATTTAATTTAGATAAATGCAGTTTCATTACCACACTTTTAACAAGGTTAAATGTGTTTTAGATTTTTTCATAAAGTTAAATTATTGCTTAATAGTCAGATGTATTATCAAAGACTAGATATCAGTCTCAAATTACCGACTTTAAGTATGTTACAAAGTGTTAATCGATATTCTGTATATCTTGTTTTGTATATTTTACGTATTTAAACTCTAGCTAGGATATACAATGATATATATCAAACATTAATTAATAATATTTAATAAAGTGTACAAATTTCTAAAAAAAGGACAGTGCAAGTTGAATGACATGTTGAATGACATGAACATTATTATGACGAAGTAGTAAAAAACGATTTGATTGTTTGTCCCATGAATTCCCCTCTTTAAATAGTTTATTGAAGGATATCTTGTTTGTACATTTTCCTTAAAATTTAGCGTTAAGTAATATTGTGTGTGGGTAGGTGATACCTACATGTATCTCTCTTTCGTATTGCTTATTTTTATTATTTTATGCCTATGTACTGCGTAAGACTTTTTTGGCAAAATAATCCAAATATTGTTACAGCACAAATGTGAAAACAATGCTTTATTTATTTATTTAAAGTACCAATAATGCAATACTGTAGCTAAAGCGTGTTCTGCCTTTTATGATGCCTATATTCTTTAAAACTGTCATGTTTAATTATTTTAAGAAAGCAGGTTGATATAACTTTACTAAAGAATGCTTTATAATGGAGTCAATTAAATATTCAGTTTGAAATGAAGTCGAATAAATGTTTAAACATGTTTGTCTTATTAGAAAAACGATCCCCTAGTTATCGCAAACTAACCATGCTAGTCACGATATGCTTAAGGCACGTATGTAACGTATACTAAATTATTTCGTACAAAATTTGGTTTATTGATTGAGAAATGATATCTTTTAACAATCCCTATTTAGATCACGATGTATATGAATTTACACGGTCACCTAAACTTCCGCTTTCGAATAAGAATCATTATACTGTGTATTCATATCTTCCACTTGTGCATGATATTGATAACGTATGATATTGGATCGTCGTTTGTGCGCCGTGGACTCGCCCAGTACGCAAGCCGCGACGATCGTTTTGAACGTGCTGAAAGACATAACCGCGAATTTAGATTGGCAAGGCCCTCAAGAGAGTGTGCTGTGTTACGCTGTGACAGCGCCAAAGGGTCTTTATGGCGACCGTTTATAACATCAAAACATGGAAATGAATTAAATAATATTAAGCAACGGGATTGCGCGACGTTGCGCCAAATACCCACCATACTTCGGGACCCTGGGTGGTGTTGCTTAACGAGTAAACCAGGCAGAAAACAACAAAAATAGCTTTTTATTTAATAAAAGTAGATAATTGTATATTGCCCATGTTTAATTTATTCTAAATCACTACAATACACGTACAAGATGAATCCTTTAAAAGTAATAAAATGGAAAGTTATATTCCAGAACCCAACAGACAATCACAACTCAACCAGTTATTCTGCAGCTTCTGTTTTACTGTCCGTGTGTGTCCCTTAAACATCACTAAAAGTCTAGAGAAGAAGACACTCCTGCTTGCCTTTCTTGTTTAAACACGATAAACATATTTCCTGTTTCGGAGATTTGAACTCGTGTCATCAACGTCTCAGTCGAACTCATGTACCAGAGCGTTACATATATGGTTATAGAGCTAGTTTATTTAAAACATATTTATCATTTATGACATACCCCAACTGTACAGAAATGCCAACCTTACGAAGGTGATCGGGTTGTTCATAAGTGCAAGGTCAAATAAATCGTACAATACTCTAGAGTTATCCACTTACGGTAAACATAAACATTGCTCCCAGGGTGATGCCAACATGGAGACAGAGGAAGGCGGAGAGCCCGAATTTCCGCTGGCAGAGCTCACCCGTTTAGATGAGATGATCAACCGCCCACGCTGGGTTGTCCCTGTCCTGCCGAAGGGGGAGCTAGAGGTTCTACTGGATGCAAGCATCAAACTGTGCAAGGAAGGTAGGTTGTGATCTGAATAATCTTATTAATAATCTCACTTTGTTATTAAAAAAGTTGTCTCGAATAAATGTAATTGATTTTTTAATTTTATTTTATGTGTAAAGTATTTAATGCCTATATAGGGCCTAGTAACCAAATCACTGAAGAATTATATTGATAAGTGACTGTGTTATTTGTAATAGGTTCAAGTGTGTTTGCGACTTAAGATAAAATGTGGTATTTTTGTTGTATGGTTTCTTTTGTTGTAGGACTTGACACAAAAAGTGAGGCTTGTCAGAGGTTCTTCAGAAAGAGTCTGACAGTGTCCTTCGCCAAAATCATGAAAGATGATGCTGTCAGCGGCTGGAAATACGAAATACATGTAACTTCAGTCTTCTGATTCTTATACCTTAAACTTGACAAAAGCAGCTATAAGGGGGGGGGGGCAGAGAGGACTGGTCCCGTCGTGAATCTCTCCAAAATGTTAAGTACAACTTGTCCATACAACGAAAAGAACAAATTAACATGCTCACACAAATACACTTAGCATATACAATGACAACAGCACACTATTAATACAACAGCACAAATATCGTCCTTCAGATGAAACTGTGTACACATTAGTAACCATACCACCTATTAATGCTTATGATGGTAAACAACCGTAGGATTGAAAGCCCTAGTATCACACTATAGCATAAAGTACTCACTAGTCAGCGATTGACTTTAACAAAATAATTTATATCAAATTGACAAAAAATGTCATTTTAAAACATCCAGTGATACACTACTTGGTAAGTTGTCACCGTGTGTCAACACCTTGTGACATAATAATACAAATTTGGACTTTATAATTTAGGACCTTATCAGTTAAAACAAGTGTTTTATAATTTAAATAAGTTGTGTAATTTCATATAAAGTTAAAATCTGAAATTCAATTCAATTGTTAAACTACCACTTTGACTTAATGTTACTATTTTGTCTCAATGCGACTTCCATTACTTTTTTCCTGCTTCATATGTTAAGCTTAAGATTATGTTGATGTTATAATACTGATGATACTCTTTTGAAAAGCTATATTGCTTTTGATTAACCAATCTTCTTACTTGTTAACACCTTTAGTTTAAGCATATGGCTTTGTTGTATGTCTTTTTTGTCTAGAGTTGCATGACTTTTCCTATTTTGCTGTATTCTGACTTTTCTTCTCGAAACCTAGTCAGGAGGGAAGTGAATGATGCTATGGTTTAAATAATAACTTTACTATTTATTTTCTCTAGCCTTGGCCCTCTGCCACGGACCTGTGATGATTTTCACAGACAGAAGACGTTTGTACTTAAAATTCTCTCTTCTTCACCCTTTTTTATTTTACATCTTTTAACTTTCCTATCGTTCTGTTCAGCTTCTTAGTGGCCTGGCTAGAAAGAAAACATGCATATTTTTTATTTTTCTTCTAAAAAAAATGTTGAGAAAGTGTGAGGTTTGCTTTTGCTTAAAACCGGTTTAAACTCCCACACAAAACATAGTTTTTTAAATGTCTGTTGTGTCATGGTGTTCCACGTAATAATGTGTCGTTCTGTGTGTTGGTTTTTGTACGGGCAAATTTGTCATGGTGCTCATAAGCTTGACATATCTTCATTGTTTACAACATTCTCTCTTTGAACATCTTTTCAATTTATATTGTTATAGACAGACTAAGCTTGCTTGTTGGAAATTGCTTAACTTAAATCTGTTCTCATATTCCTTTTGACAGAGACTACTTATTGTTTTCGCCATGTATAAGAACTAGACCTTTTTAAGTAAATGCATACAATAGCTTTGAACATGAGAGAATAACTTTGGATGTAGCAGAATAACTTTCAACATGAGAGTAAATGAAGAAATTTAGTTTATTTTGTTTTAAAGTCAAGCTGCTAGTGAAACGTTAGCCGCGCCACGGTTTGAGTACTCGTCATCATCTTTGGACTAGGATCTACTCAAAGGTGTGCCTAGCCAGGTACAACCCCTCTCAAGGGCAGAGGTCGTGAGCAAGCACGCAACCCCAAATATTCTCCCTGTCGCAAAGGCATTCCACATTTTTGAGCCAGCTGTCATGAAACTTCTGTCAGAGACAGTTTGTTTAACGGCACTTTTTATTGTATAAAATTTAATGATTCTTGAACAGTGGACCTCAAACCTGGCCGACCAATTCCCGGAGCATGTCTGATTAACACGTAAGTCAAATTGTGATGGTAATTCTAGCTTTTATATGAAGCCAATGAAACTTAAAAACATCTTTAGAACTGCCATTTTTTTCTCTTAACGCCTTGTGTATTCATTTTCCATTCCCATAAAACTTAATTTCTATTGTTTAGTATTGTATATTTCAAATGCATTTTAAATACAACCTGTCCAGCTTAGTTTCAAACCAGCCTACACTGGTCAGCATGTGTTATTCTGTTTCAAATCCCCTTACACTTTTCTTGACATTTTTAATGCAGATTGCTGTCTACCGGAATGAGTTTATACCCCCTGACCTATATGTGTCGTGTAGTTTCTTATTTCCTGTCCTACATATGTGTAGTTTATTTATTCCTTGACCTATATGTGTTGTTTAGTTTCTTGTTCTTTGATCTACATTATGCTGTGTAGTTTCTTACTCCCTAAACTATATGTGTTGTTTAGAGTCGTATTATCTGAACTACACATGTTGTTTAGTTTATTAATTCCTAACCTGCATATATTGTGTAGTTTTCTTTTCCCCTGAACTACATATGCTTTGTAGTTTCTTTCTTTCGTTTCTTGCATACATGTGTTGTTTAGTTTCTTGTTCTCTGGCCTATATATGTTATGTAGTTTTTTATTCCTCGTCCTACATGTGTTGTTTAGTTTTTTATATCTCCTAATCTAAATGACAATGTGTTGTTTACTGAATATTCGTTTATCTACAGAGTTGTGTGCGTCAAACCGTTTCATATCCCCAGACCTGCGTGTGTTATAGTTCTTTATTTTGACCTGCGTGTGTTGATGAGTTTTATACCACCTGATCTGATTTTGCGATTTTCTAGGTTAATACCCTTTGAAATGCGTGTGTTGTAGAAATGTATCCTGAAGAACGCCGAGAAGCTGGTGGAGTTGTGTGTTGTAAAGCTGGGTCAGGACTGGTTCCCTCTCCTCAACCTTCTCGCCATGGTTCTCAACCCCAACTGCAAGTATGTCGGGATTGAATTTTCAGGGAGACAAACGAAAGAGAAGCTATTTCAACAAGCCCTTTGTGCTTGACCAGACTTACTTTGTCATATTTATTTTAATGATCACCACACCTTGAGTGCAGGTTTCTAGCAAGGAGACAAAGTGCAAAGTTAAAGAACTGTTAATCTGTTAAGCCCAATTTTCGAGTTATTGTCCTTTTTGTTTTACACTTAGAACTTTGGGACATGACTATAAGGCTACAAGGGGTATTTATAAGAAAATTAGTTGGTATATAGATCACATTGAGAAAAGTGCAGTGCATTAGAACCGTAACATTTTTCTGGCCTAATTTGCCTTTTGTTCATTTTTACATTTTGTCCTAAACATATCTCTAAAAACTATAAGGAATATCAACAATATGCTTTTTTAAGTAGATAGATTGTATATAGTAGAAGTGCGGTTAACAGACATGTAATTATGACTTGGTCTAATTATATGAGAAAACTACTTATCTGTGCCCAAATCCTTTTTGGGGAGGATCAATTGCCTCGAACGGCTCTTGTTAAATGAGCTATTGTCCTCACATATAATTTCCGTTCTAAACTTTTGCTTATATATCTAATATCCTGTTCCATCAGGCGACAAATCCGATTCGTAGAGTTCTAGTTTAAATATGTTATTACTACCTTTTTTCTTTTGCAATACTTATTAAACTGTACACCTTTAATACATTTTCCAGGTTTCACAACTACAATAGTTCAAGAACATCAGAAAGCATTCCAGATAACTCAGCAGTGGCAGACAGTTTCTTGTTTGCTCGGCAGCCTGATTTAAGATCACCTAGGGTAATCTTAATTTGATGACATAAGGCGTGATAAGGATGAAATCTTAAAAAGCATAAGTAGCAAAAGTGTAATGTTCAGAGATTTAAGAAAATGATACATAGTTTTGTCAGAAAATGCTAAAAAATACAGGAATTGATAGTAAATATTACAACATAAACAGTTTAATATACAATGTTTAATTATTTGTTATTCTGATTGCATAGAAAACAGAACCTTGTTATTATGAGTGTGTACATACTGGTAAAATCAAAACTGTATATGCTTATATGATTTCAGTGAAAAATAACATGAGCTAATAATGTACTGATACACGTCTGAATGATTTATGAATAATAACTCATTTAAGTGTGGTTTCAGGGTTGGTTGGTTGACCTGGTGAACCGGTTTGGTCAGCTGGACGGTTTCCAGCTGTTGCTGGAGAGATTCACCACCGGACCCGCCCTCTCTGTCGCCCTTATAGCTGCCCTTGTCAAGTAGGTTGTTATGTACATCAAGCTGGTATAGCATTATGCTTTCGAAAACCTGTTCTCTTGAATGAATGTTATCTCTTGATTCTTTTGTTACACTCTTAGGATTTATTCCATGTGTAAATATGTGTTCTAAACGGATGTTTAGTGTTTTTCACTCCATTGCAGACCGTTTGGACTTTGTGCAGAGGTTATTTCTCCACATACAGTTCAAACGTACTTTATGCCGATAGTGGTAAATAGACACCCCATGTGGATTATCTCACTATTACATTACTTTGCACTAGTGTTAACACATGATTGATTATTATTTTTCATAAGATTAAGCATGATGCTTAGTAATTTATGTGCATGCTATGTGATAACAACATGAATTGCAAATGCATCAGAGTGACAGTTTGTATATCTAGATGTGAAAACATATTTTATCAGACATACTTATATGTACCAAACTTAAATGCGGTCGGATGTTTTTTTCGTAGATTTTCTTTACACAAAATATAAAAGAACAATACTTTACCTATGCAAATACTGTTTGGTATTGTTTGTAACTGGGTGACAGCGAGATGTTTTCCCACAGGGGCGAGTACAAGTGCTACTGGCGGAAATGACAGATGATGAACTGAAGAAGGAAACAAATACAGAGGCTAAGAGCGACGCGCTTTTATCCATCATTAAGGTGAAAAAGACATCATCACAGCATTGTAAAGAAAACATATATTAAAGGCATTCCATGTAGTGTCGCATTGTCCCTGAATGAATGGTTTATCATTCCTTTAGTATATGGGTCAAAGCCTACCTTACCAATTGACTCTTAATCCTCAATGCAATACACTGTCATAATTTTCCTTTTTGGATTATAAACTCTAATCAATGTTCAGTTTTGAGTTGGAAATCTGTAATAGTTAAATCTATTGTATTTTCTCCCAGCCCATTTTTATTTCCCATTGAATGCCTTTCATTCAATGCAAATCTGTTTGTTTTAGAGATCAATAAAAGAAGTAACGTCAGGGCCTCAAAATTATATGATATTTATTTACAATGTGTATCGCCCTGATATTTGACATGTATGCCGGTGGTTTATACATGCATTCCAACGATACCAAATTTCTTTATTTTGGTCAAATAGACGATTAGACCCATAACATCCGACCCCGACACATGTTTTCTGTATTCATCCAGTCCATTTCATTTCCTGTATTTTCCATTAACAGCCTTTATTCCATACAACTCTATTCTGTGTTCTCGTAATCCAATTTTTATGTGTAATGTTTCCCAATTTATATCTCGTGTTTCCCATTGCCTTTCATGTCTTGTTACTCTATAGTGTAAAATTCTCACTATCCATTTTACATCCTGTGGTTTCCATTGCAGGCGCTAAAGCAGCTGGTGTACCGACTGCCCTACATGGAAGGCACCATCAAAAGACTGGAGATCTTCAAACTCAAGATGATCCTCCGGTGTGTTGACAGTTCTTTCTAACATATTATTATTGTTGTTAACAAGTGTCACACACATACACATATTTTACACAAGTGTGCAAGGTTAAAGCGTTATATGTTTTGTGTTGTATAATATGATAGTGGTAAAGTATTTTAACTTCTGAATCAAGTTTGGCTGGGTGGTTAAAACGAAGTTGTTGACACGTCTGATCCCCACCATTTCACGCCTGTCTAATGAAGTTAATTCTCGTTGCCTACTATTTGAACACCCCATATTGTTATATTGTTGTGGCATATTGTTAGGCATTACGGAATATTTAAAAAGTTTTATTATAGTAAGTAACTAACATTGCTGTCCTTAACAACTCAATGCCAATTCATTAAAAATACATGTGTCTACTAATAGGCAATTGGTTTTTAAAAGTTACTAGTTTGAAATATAAATTAAAGAGATGTTTAAAGAAAGAATATTGTAAACCATGTATACATTTCAAGTTTAAGGGCACCATGACAAAATGGCCCGTAAAACATACAGAACAACACAAAAACATGCAGACAATCAAGAATCCAGAATAAGCTATCATTGTGGTTTTCGGATTTTTCTATTTTTTTATTTATTTATGACTTCTTAAATGATTTCTCCAAGAAATGTTGCGTTGTTGGTTCGGCCAATGACTTCCTTCGAGGTTTTTAAGAACCATGTCGTTCGAGTATTGATTTCATTGTTTCTGTGCTGCAACAAAGTGTCCAGTGCAGCGGGGTTTTGTGACGTCTTGTTAACATTACGTTGCAAAATTGAAACAATTTTTTTCTACAGCTTTTTACGCTAAAGGATGAATAAATTTGCCAATTATTGCTTGTTTTAGCTTCACTTGATGTTGAAAAGTAAGCTCTTTTTTTTGTGTGCAGTATTTGTTTAAGAATTTTATTTGTTTAAACTTAAAAAAAAATGAAAAAGAATGTAAAAGGCTGTGAAGCCTCAGGATGACGTAGGAAATGTGTATTTTTTATCTTATCTATCAAAAGAAATATATCAATAATTGACGAATAATTGTTAGTCAATAATAAAAAGTTTACAAAATAGAATGTTATGCAATCTCTACGCCAGCGATGAGGTATTTCCTTTAGATGATATTGACCGCAATCGTTTTCCTTATCAAAATGCACGTCGAATGTAAATATACCATGATAATAACACGTGTTTTTATGTTTCAGGCTGCTACAAATATCGTCGTTCAACGGAAAGATGCATGCACTGAATGAGGTGAACCAGATGATTGCAAATGTGCCGTACCATTCCAGCAGACATACGTCAGCTAAGGACTACGTGTGGCTCACTGCAGAGAAAATGGCCGTATGTTCTCTTCTTTTTTCTAAAGATTTTACATTGTTTTATATTAAAAACTTCTTAATGTATGTTGCGGCATGGTGTTCTACATGTTTTTGTGACGTTCTGTGTGTTGGTTTTTTGTACGGGCCATTTTGTCATGGTGCCCTTAAACTTGACATATCTACATTGTTTACAATATTCTTTCTTTGAACATCTCTTCTTTACATTCAGCTATATCAACACACTCAGTAAAGGGACACTTTACTTTTAAATTATATAACCTGCGACTGTATTTCTACTGTCGCTTGTTAGTTTTTGGCTTGAATTGCATGCAGTGCAATTTATAGTTGTACAAGTAATCATGCGGTTACAAATACTGGCATTAGGACATTTTTTTTGATTATATTACCATTGGCTATATCGTCAGTTAGAGCATAATTACGAGTTTACTTGCGCACGATTGATGCAGGCCTGAGTGTTCAAACCTTAGCGACTAAATGAGAAACTGTGTCCTATCAGACGACACAGCACGTAAACACACCTATTTCCACTGTAAAACGTTCCTTCAACTCATTTTAAAGGCTTATGCTACAGTTTATTTTTTTGCCTATAAAAACAGCGCTGCGGCTTCTAAACCCCGGAATTCGGAACCCTGTTCCCGATGGGATCCGGTCCAGGGTGCTAGCATTTGGTATTTTTCACAAAACATTGTAAATAAAAATGGTAGAAAAGTCTTATTTTGTTTTGTAAAAGAACATAATTAAGGTTATTACACATGTGGAACATATAATGATTGAGACTATGTCTAATAGAGAAAATGATTCTCCCTAGGTTAACTTCACATTACTGTTTTAAGAAGAAAAACTGTAAATTGTTTCTGATTAATTTATTGAGAAGATTGGATTTTTGGGAAAACAATTTAGTTTAATTTTGTTTAGTATAAACAGAACATTATGCCTATTTACATTTTGAGGTATGCTGATTCCATTTTTTTGTTCTACCATGGCTGTATTTAGGATCATTGACCTTCTAAAGTCAAACCAAAATTGCCACTATTTATATGTCATAAAGTATATTTACTTACTGGAATTAACATTGAACA
>Ga0224511_10002062_pt1 | contig 13094 bp, 8 predicted proteins | sample SF_May12_sed_USG_2_FD_169988 | JGI IMG/M metagenome (GOLD analysis project Ga0224511, IMG submission 169988) | Sediment microbial communities from San Francisco Bay, California, United States - SF_May12_sed_USGS_8_1 | ecosystem: Environmental > Aquatic > Marine > Sediment | place: USA...
CACTCTCTCCCCTTCCTTCTCCTTTCCCCTCTCCAGTGGTGTCTGGGTCCAGTTTGAACAGGTCAGTCGGACCGACTGATCTTCATTGCCTACTCTTTCTTCCCACCCCCTCTTCCGAGGTATGGTGATAAGTGCTGAGTGGATTTGTTTTGTAGATGGCTAACGCATTACAGGACCAAGTGACTAACCTGAAAGCAATGATAGAGTCAGCGAAGCAGCAGGTGGCAGCGAACCAGGAAAGCGCCCTCCAGCAGCTGAGATCTCAGATGGAGAAGGAGAAGGCAGAGGTGAGTCTCCTGGAGTGATATCTCGGCGAATCGGCTGAAATCAAGGGCTCTAGAGATCCAGCCCTCTCTTGGCTTTAAATATCTCTTTCCAACTAATTCTGTTGCCTGATACTAGAGCCCCTAGAGACTATTGCAGCTAACCAATAATATTGTTTCTTGGCGGCTCATGCCAAAATTACAGCACAGCTAGTAGCTGTCCCAACAGTGTATAGCAGTGAGTAAAGGCACAAATTTTGATGTATTGAGTGAACAACAGAGACCTTGCGCAGGAGAAAATGTCTTCGAAACGACTACGGTTACGGGATTTGGGTTACCGTAAGGGTTTAGTAATGGGAGTCGGGAGTGTTTTACCCCGCTTGAAACTTGACCGAGTCAGCATAAGCTCTAGTTGACAGTTAATTCAGAGGTGTTCTTTTGCAATAAACAAGTTAGGATGATAGATTAGATTATAAACATCATATGTAATCGACTGAAACTGTGGAGGTGTGTAACATTTGGGACTTATAAAAAGTCGTAATAGCCAACGATAAACGAGCATCTTTCTAGTATGACTTCCTGCAAAGCAGACAACTTCTCTGGTCACGCGGGCCTGGAGCCCTCATAAAGATAGTTGTTTTAGTTATTTTCTCACGTGCAAGGTCTCTATACGAACTACTTTGACTTCCTGGGTTCAATTCTAAGTTCGTGCGTCATTTTCTGCTCTCTGCCTTGTTGAATTCTAACCCGGACATTAAATGGAGGCCCACCATGGACCACCCATACAGTACTAAATCTATGCAGTAAAACGTGGAATATCCTGCAAACAAGCCATTGGCTGTGTGGTGCCATCCATTTAGAACAAAATGATCCTATCTTCTTTCAGATTATCTTCGAGGCCAGTCTCCATTCTGAACCAGTCTCAGTATGACATTATTTATTGTCCTGTTTTGTCAGGCGGTGAATGCGAATCGTTTGGGATATCAGCTGCAGGTGACGCGGGCTCTGAATAACCTTGGACGGCCGGACATTGTCTCAGTACAGGAAGTGGAATCCGGAGGGGCGTGGCGTGGCGAACAGACGAATCTAATGTCTGGTCTCATAGTGGAACAGGATGACTCGGATAAAGAGAAATAATGTGGTTGTTACGATAAACCACCATGAGCTACATTGGGGAGCCAGGGTAATACTCTACCCTGCTCGCTGAGCAGTGGCTGCCAAAGTCCAGGAACATACCAGTGGATGACCTACCATAGACTAACACTCCAGCTGGCACAGGCACAACTGTGGGATAGGTAGGGCCATAATACTCTGCCTTGGTCAGGACTGGATATCAAATTTGGGTGTCTGTATACACCCATGGTCAACTTCATGGACTTGGACTTCGAGACTTGGTACTAACTGCCTTGATGCCGCCCATCCTTGCCTTACAGTTACACAATGATCTCACAGACTGTAGATATTACATGTCATTTGTTGTACAAACACCCCTGGGTACTGTGTACCCATAATGCATGTGTATATATCAGTGTATATTTGTTTTTTGTATTAAAATTCTAAATGATTGACATTGTGGTCTCTGTGAATCCGGATTATCAGTCACTATGGGCAATCACATGGACGAACGAGTCAGAGTGAGCTTTGTAAATTCACAGTAGAATCAGCCTATCATTTATTATATCTGGGTATTCAGTGGTCTGTCTGAACAGCCGTGATAGCGAGTCAATGTCTTTTCTCACTATGGCACAATTGGCCCCGAGTCACCTCGTCCGAACGCCCAGGGCAACGCGCAACGAACGTCCAAAAACGCCTAATAACTTTATGATACCCAATTTGTATTATTATTAAATAGGTTAATTTTTTATTAGCAAAATTAATCACAGCACAAAGTAACCTGAGCGTCAGGAAATAAAGGTTCATGTCTTGGTGCTCGTAAACCCAGAAATCTTGGTGCCCCGTGAAATGCCTGGAAGAACCTTTAAGCCCCCCCTCGAGACATCATATATCTAAAAGCAGCTCATTCATCTCTCAGCCTTCATTCTGGCATCTAATAGGTTGCCTCGTTATAAGCCCCACCAATCACAGTGAGCGTAGGAGATTTAGATTAGTGTCCACACAGCCGATTGGTCGGTAGTCTCACCGGTGCACTGGATTTTCCCATCCATTCTTAGTTTATCCAGATGAAGTGAGACTACCACAGCAGCAGAAGACTGAACTCCAGCCGGGTAGTCACTGTACAGAATCTGAACAATAACAACTATTCATTATCTAGGAGCATGCATACAGTGGTAGTCATCCACAGCTCCGTACACAGGAAAAAAAATCCTGGGTCTGGCATTGTCTCTGAGGGTACTTCAGGGCACCTCCTCATGGTCTGCTTCAACAGCTAGACACCGTCCCCAGCACATTGGGCATACCGAGGCCCTCGTTGCTAGATGAAATTGGCAGCACGCTGGTTTTGATTTGCATGATCCACACCGCTGAGCCCCGCGCAATTGGAGCTGATTATCCACCCCTATCGAAGGAAATGAATTCAAACGTATATAATAGGTCATTTGCTTACTTTCGGTATGTCGCAATAAAAAAATTCAGTCGCAAATACGCGGTCGCAGTCAGAGAATTTAAGAAATTTCTATCTGATCGGAGTTGTCTTCTCTTATTAAACAGATCCGACCGATTGTTCGCGACTCTTGATCCTCATGTAGTAATCAAATCTCTTTGTGGTAACCTTGATATTGGTTAAACTGTCATGTTAATGCTCAGTTTCAGTCGCGAAATTCTGTTCGCGTTATTCCGGTCGCAGTCCTCTAATATGCTTTCACACTTTTCGGTCGCAATTTTGAGCAGATAAGCTGAAACTGGGACCGAAAACAGGTTCAGTCGCAGAAAAACTGATCACGCGAATAGAATAGACCTAATATCCACATACACATCTGACCCGGTCAGTATAACAATGATCCTAATCTGAAATTATCATGACCCAGATTTGGTGAGAATTTACACTGTCACGACGCAAACCATAATTCCACGCATGCCCGCTTAATATTGCCCATCACCGACAAGCCTATCCCTGGATTCATATCACAGCAACCTGCGATCTGATTGGTCGTGCTGTACTACCTGAACGATGTTGCGTATAGTGTCTGCCTGTTTGGAAGATAAAAGCTGCCAGATCTGTTCCTCTCTCTCCTGTCTGTGAGAGATGTAATAGGCGACATGCTCTGTTGGGTTCCTCACCACTGGGCCTGGAACGGAGCCAATGATAGTGCATGCAGAGTGTGAAATAAAGGATCACTCACGATATAGAAATTAAGAGAAAGGACCAATAACAGTACGGGGATGAAGAAAAGAGACCAATCACAGCATAAGGATGAAGGAAAAGGAATCAATCACGCAGCAGGAAAGAAGGACCAATCAAAAGAGTGGGAAAGAAAGGACCAATCACGATACAGCATACAAATATAATCTGTGCAATGATTGGCGCTTCCTGTGCAGTTAGTACAAGGCAGATTTAGACTTACCATGTCCAGGGAATATCACACTGGAGTTGAGATCTCTGATAAGATACAGTGATTCCATAAACAGCCGAAGATTAGTAAATTCTGTAGTACCCTCACCTGGACAAAGAGAAGAGTGTAAGGTGTCTTTATTTTTTCAAATCTACTCGGGCACTAGGCCAACTTCCTAAGCCTGAGGCTTGTTGGAGCAGTAGGAGCTAGCATAAATGTGGGGAAGCCACACAATGGTGGCTCGTACTCACAACCGTGGCCCGCCCTGACCTGGATTCGAACCAAGGTTATCATGGTGGCAAGTTCAGCGCATAAATCATTGAGCTATTCCACTATCCCCTATCTTGACTGATCTAAAAGATTCAATCAACTTTCGCAGTTCAAGGTGTAGTCAAGTCGTACAAAGATTACAAGGTCTGCGTATCATTGCCACATGCACAGTGATAGTGGCAAATATATTAGTCAAAATTCAAACAGGCAACAAACGTTTGAAAATATGATTTTGAAATTTGCACACGCTGCAAGCCACCTCTATTTCCAGTGCAACGTTGTGCTGTTATTCGAGTGAATATCATAGCGAAATCAAATAAATTTACCTCTCCAATAACCCTAGTACGAGACCGGAAATGAGAGAACGCTGCTAGGTAGTGAACGCTGCCGAAAGATAATCTGATTGGTTGATGAGTCGAACCTTCCAATTACCTAAATACAGCAATTTTTATACAAAGCAAAGTTGGTGCCGTACCTTGGTAACACTGTCGGTACTCACTGAGCAGAGCTGAAGTACCTTGGTAACATTATCTGTACTTACCGAGCACAGCATCACCAGAAAATAAGGAGTTCTCTTCGGCAAGAGTGAGCACCATGTGATCATCGCAGTGACCAGGTGCATAGTGAGCTGTCAGGGTGGCGCCCTCTACCTACAGGAGAATAGAGAGCTGAGCATGGGTATATAACTCCCTGCTATTGAAGGGAGATTGGGCCATTTTTTACCACGCTGACTCAGGACAGGTTGGCAGAGAGTGTGATCAGCCAGGGAAAACTCCCTGGAAGGAAATGAGCCCGCGTCGCGGAGAAGACAGACAATGAGATATATTCATTCACCCACTGTGCTATCATAACCCTGACCACGGAGAGGACAGACTGTGAGATATATTCATTCACCCACTGTGCTATCATAACCCTGACCACGGAGAGGACAGACGGTGAGATATATTAACTCACCCACTGAGCTATCATAACACTGACCACAGAGAGGACAGATAATGAGATATATTCATTCACCCACTGAGCTATCATAACCCTGACCACGAAGAGGACAGACGGTGAGAAATATTCATTCACCCACTGTGCTATCATAACCCTAACCACAGAGAGGACAGGCGGTGAGAAATATTCATTCACCTACTGAGCTATCATGACCCGGGCCACGGAGAGGACAGATGGTGAGAAATATTAACTCACCCACTGAGCTATCATAACCCTGACCACGGAGATGACAGACAATGAGATATATTCATTCACCCACTGTGCTATCATAACCCTGACCACGGAGAGGACAGACGGTGAGAAATATTCATTCACCCATTGAGCTATCATAACCCTGACCACGAAGAGGACAGACGGTGAGATATATTAACTCACCCACTGAGCTATCATAACCCGGGCCACGGAGAGGACAGATAATGAGATATATTCATTCACCCACTGTGCTATCATAACCCTGACCACAGAGAGGACAGGCGGTGAGAAATATTCATTCACCTACTGAGCTATCATGACCCGGGCCACGGAGAGGACAGGAAATATATTAATTCTCCCATTGAGCTCATGACGCGGGCCGCGGAGAGGACAGACAATGGGATTTATTCATTCACCCACTGAGCTATCATGACCTGGGCTATGGAGAGGGCAGACAGTGACATATATTCACTCTAACACTGAGCTATCATGACTTAGATAGACGGGACTATACAAGTCTACAAGGCAGCTGTTACAGTGTAAGTCAAGATTTTGAAACACGAACTGGTCTGAGTACTGTATATTCCCTATCTCGAGCTGAATCTATTGTATACTCCTTAATCTTGAGCTAAATCTGAATCAGGAGTATTGTATATTCCCAATATTAAGCCGAATCTCATCTGAGTGCTGTATATTCCCTATCTCAAACGGAATCTGAGTACTGTGTATTCCCTATCTCGAGCTGAAACTAAATTGGGTACTGTATATTTCCTCCCTCGAGCTGAATGTGAGTATTGTATACTCCTTAATCTTGAGCTAAATCTGAATCAGAAGTATTGTATATTCCCAATATTAAGCTGAATCTGATCTGAGTACTGTATATTCCCTATCTCAAACGGAATCTGAGTACTGTGTATTCCCTATCTCGAGCTGAAACTAAATTGGGTACTGTATATTTCCTCCCTCGAGCTGAATGTGAGTACTGTATGTTTCTGATCCCTAACTGAATCTGAATTGGGTACTGTATGATCCCTATCTCGAGCTGAATCTGAATCAAGAGTGCAGTACGTTCCCGATCTCGAGCTAAATCTGATCTGAGTATTGTATATTCTCTATCTCCATCTGGATCGGGAGTACTGTATATTCCCGATCTCGAACTAAATCTGAGTTGGGTTACCTCCGCACTGAGAGGTTTCCCAATAGCCCCATGGGAAATAATCTTCCAATGTAGGTTAGTTGTCTATGGCACCCATTGAAATCTGACAAAAGCCTGACAATATGCCTGTCTATTGAAGTCAGCACATGTAAGCTGCTCACCTGGAACTTGTGATGGTTCTGTATGAAGTAGACATCAGGAAATCCTGCAAGGTAGTTTTGTTTTGCCTCAGACGGTGGAGTTGGGAAATCCATCCGGTACGCCGGAATGTTTTTCTTAATTAGCTCGCGAACGTCGTGTAAACCTGTAAACAACACCAGGCGTCTACTGTATGATAAGGTCATCAAGGTCACCAAGGAGACGAGGGGGGAAACTTCAGTGTAGTATTGTAGCTTTACAATGATTCTAGTCCCATCTGGACACCTGGGTCCAAGCCGAAAGCCTCTAATGATTCACCCTGTCAAAGTTTCGGTAGGCTATTTATCACAGCACCGCACCATTCTCCATACTAACACCCTAAGAAGGAATGGGGAGGGAGCCTACCTCCTATTCGTTAACAGCCCCTCACCATTCCTTATACTAACACCCTGAGGCTTAGTGGGGAGGGAGCTTACCTCCTATGTGATAACAGTACCTCATCATTCCTTTCCCTAACACCCTAAAGAGGAGTGTGAACGAAGATCACCTCCTATATGATAACAGGACATCACCATTCCTTATACTAACATCCTGAGAAGGATTGGAGGGGGAAGCTTACCTCCTATGTGATCATGATGATGATGTGTGATTATCACACACTTAATAAAAGCCTGTGTCTTCTGCAGAACGGTTCGTAAGTTGTCGATATACTGGGGAATCCCACTGAAACAAACCAGATTATCACAACCCCAACAACCAGTATCAACTCATAGGGTTACCCTCCTGGAGGATAGCTCTATGGTATCAATTCATAGAGCTATCCTCCAGGGGGATAGGACTAAACGCATTCGAGTGGTTCGTTGGAATGAGCAGAAAACTCCAACGCTCATGTTTAGGCAGTACAGCATGTTGTTAATACATTGGATTAGTGGAAGGAGTAGCAGGTTCTTCAAGGTTTGTCCCTTCAGCCGAGTCGATTTTGTGCGTCTTTCTTCAGTAGCGTGTATGGTACCCCATTCTTGGCATCATCCAGGATCACTATCCTCCTTCTCCCTCTTGCACATTATCAGCTTTACCAGACTATCGTGCTGCAAAATGTGCCCTAGCCACCTTTTCTTCCAGGTTCGACTAGTATGCAACAGGGTTCTCGTCTCATGGCAGGGGCAGGGTAGCGCGCAATAACTGCTAGCGTGCCTAAAAACGTCTATTGGCATGTCACTGTGCTAGAAAATTTGTTTTTATCATTCTACATAGTCACGTGACCTTCCTAAGCCTGTAGTGGTAGGGGCTGGGACTTATGTGAGTCTTCTTATCTTCATGACAGAGCAGCTGTCAGGAGTGGCGCAGAAATTGGCCTCCTGAGTCATAGGCTCAGCATTTCCCAGGGTACGCCATTAGGAGACATTCCGCTTGCAACAGCGTGCCTCATAGAGAAGATAACTCCATGGGAGGGTCTCCTTTATTTAACATCTGCATCCGAAACAGACGAGGAAGACAAGTGTTTGTCCGAACTGGGAATCAAACCCGGGACTCCGGATCCAAGCCCAGTACACTATCCGCTACGCTATCGCTTCACTCCACTATGCGAGTGGCTCACACTTAGAGCAATGGCAGTGATTTATTTGAACCCAGTATCTCGTGTTACCCATAAGGTTATCCAACTACCACCCACTAGGTATAGTTCAGGGCTAGAGATTGGGCTGGGCTCATGAGAACTTTTGTTCGAATCCCGGTTATGGTAAACTCCCATTGTTAGTATGAGGTCCTACCTTTAATCCCAGCCCAAAATAAAAAAACACAAGCCTTACTATGAGGTGAAGCATTGATACTGTCATACTGGTCCTCTTGTGGAGCTCAATGCTCTACCGAAACCGACGAGAAAATGACTATCTGGCTCAGCAGTTTCACCATAGCAGTGAAAATGTCCTATGAGAGAAAAACGCCCTGCTTACCCTTGGCCGGTATCAATGAGGAGTCGTTCCTTGCCTGTACCGATAAGATAAGAGTTAGTTCCCTGTAGTGTCTTTGGCCCAGGGTTACAGCCCAATATACTAATGACACGCTCCGATAGATACTGAATGTTAGGCAACTGTGCCAGTCGGCGACTCATCTCTTCCTGAAAGTAAGGAAACCAAATAGCATACCTGAATTAGGCGAGGGAATGGGAACCTCCATAATAAATATAATAGTTTTAATGGTGGGTAGTGGTCATCATTGATGGACCTCAAGTCCACATTTAAAATAAATGAATCATGGAATGACTATTATTAGCGTAAGGCTGATCGATTGACTGCTTCAGCTAGCCAGTGAGTAACTGTAACTGTAAGTGAATGACCGAGTGATTCACCCAGTCACTGACCAGTGACCGAATCCTTTAGTCAGTGACGAGTGACTGTGAGTGATAGTGATCGTTCGTTCGTCCCTAAGGCTAATGTAATTAACTAGTTCACTGGCGAATTCTTTGCTGGAGTTTAGTAGTTAATTGGTGGTTAGTCATAACTTGCATTCACATTCACAGGCGCAATGAACTATGAACTGAAGTGATGGAACTGGAAGTGAATACACATCTATTGCATAATGATAATGCATTGCATTGATTGTCTGCTTTCACCAAAACATGTGTCACAAACTCACATGTTTTGGTGAAAGCAGACAATGCAATGTCACACTAACCTCCATTTAACTAATCGAGTAATTAATCAACCTGGCCATTGTATTAGGTATGCTGGCAGTAAGCGCTGTGCATTAATTATTCTTATAGTAGTATCCCGACCCTACCTTTCGAATTTGAGTTCAATTCTCAACTGGCAGTCATGGAGATTTCCCAACCAGAGCCCTGACACGGGCTCAAAGTCTGATTTATTGGTGAGGTTTCCTAACGGATTTCTCAAAGATTATAGTCGATATGAAGGAGATTGGAGGCTAACTACTACTACAAATGGCGATTGGCTTATTGCTACCTCCGCGTGGAAAGAGTAGGAATCTAATTAAGGTACCCTACTAAATAACGCTGCATCGAATTTCGACCGGTTTACCCAAACTACGAAGTTTATCACTCGCTCATTAGTCATAAGCATGTCGGGATATGGCGTAGTTCAATATTTCTTTGAAGAATCTCTTGGCGATTGCGGCTACTGCTCCGGAACTGATACTTCTGTCACCCACGGTACGTACACTATCAATTAATTAATATTATACTGTGTGACTGAGTGACTCACTGAGTGTGAGTGTGTCACTGTCAGTGACTGTGAGTCACTGACTGAGTCAGTGACTGAGTGAGTGTCTCACAGTCACAGACTCACTCATATCAATAATATCATATCATTCATAGTAATTAGTATCATACTCATACTGATACTGATAGTCACACCCAGTCGCTCAGTCAGGGAGTCACTGTGTCTGTCAGTGAATGTGACTTTGTGAGTCAGTCACTGACAGCTAGCCTATTGTCATTGGATTGTGTATTGACTAACTAACTACTGAGTCAATGACTCACTCTCAGTCTCACGGTGTCTGACTGAGTGTGTACGTGCGCGCGTGTGTGTATGTGATTGTGAGTGACTCAGTCCCGGTCTGGCTCAGTGAGTGAGCGACTCTGACTGAGTCAGTGACGGTGAGGGAGTGCCTCATGCGTCCCGAATCGGCTACTAAATACTAATCTTTATGCTCTTACTAACGCTTGGTCTTACTCTTAGTCTTAGTTAGTACTAGTGCTAGTAATAGCCTCTATTCTGGTGTTTCGGACTTAAGACAAGCTTAGTCAGCGGTTGCTGATCAGTAAGTAACTGTAACTGTAAGTCAGTGCAGTGTTCAGTCAGTAGGTTGGGCTATACTTGCTAACTACTAACTAAGTAATCAACATTACTGACTGAGTGAGTACCATTATGAGCATTGAATGGCAAATCTAAACTGACACAAGTGAACCAAACCTCTCCTCATGGATCTCACAAGTGATATTTTAAGCTGGTCTCATTTTTAATCGCACTCCCGACTTGTTTAAAGAGTAACATGTCCGATTAGCAGTTGAGTTAGGGGAGGATAACTCTACGCTATACCACTCAGTCACAGGCTTTGTCACACGTTGGCGTGTATGTTGGTGTCATTGTAGGGTTGTATTAATGAGTGAAGAAATGCCCTCTAGCAGTGTCGTCCAGTATATAGGCTATCGAGTGGCCCATCACTGCGGCTACTGTAATACTGACAATGACACCAAAATCACCCACGGTATGACTCCAACTGTTCAATAAAAGGATATATTATAGGGGGTCTTCTAGGAAGCAGTCAGTTCACTGGACACGGTGTTTTATTTACTTCTGTACAGCAACAGTGTTATACTTATGTCCGTTCTGGACACTATTATGTTGATGTCTGCGCTGGATATGCCCTTATATATTGATCTCTTTCTGGAGACCTGTTACTCATGCACTGTTCTCACCCGTACAGGTGGAGTGACAACACCCAAGCGCAGAGTATTACGTAATCAGATTCCATATCAGAGGCTGCTAGGATTTTCATAGGAAACCTGATAAGCCTCATCTAATGATAGACATATATGGAGCATTTGGATTTTTGATCATAACTGTTGAATGGGTGGTCTGATTGAGAAATGATTGTACAGGTGACACCTTTCAGCCAATTTTCAGCAAAATCAGAAAGATAATTAAACAGCCTATAGTTGTCAATGCCCCAGTGGGTCCCCCAAAATTAGTAAACTCAACTGCACATGGCCAATCACAACCAGAAACCCCAGAAAGACATAAACCATACCATCACTGACTGTTCACTCGAAATCCACACGGAACTTAAGTCTTAAGTTGCGGAACTTAAGTTTACACCCTCGCTGTTGCGTCACAATGTTATATTTATGTCCGCTCTGGACAAGGTGTTATGTTCACGTCCGCTATGGGCATGGTGTTATATTTGCGTCTGTAAGGGATACAGAGTTATATGTGCATCTGTACGGGGCATAGCATTATATTTGCCTCTCTACGGGACATGGTGTTAGATTTTTGTTCGTTTTAGGAATGTGGGCCCACAAGCTGACAGTACAGAACTACCAGGATCTCACTTATCGAAACTGGAGAAGGTATAAAATGGCTACTCTAAACGGCGACGTCGGGCTGGCTGATCATCTTTCTAATATACCCTGATTCCAGTTAGCCTCATGCTGCTTGTAAACGACCGATATCTTGACCGGATCGTTGAGTCTGATTTTATCTGGAGTTTTCTTCGCAAATGAACAATGTTACAAACGAAGAAAACTCAGTGGGAGTAGTACTGCCTTTTGTCGTAACATTGTAATTGTGGGCAGAGATTCTAATATTCTTAAAAAAATCTAACCGAACTCAAAGCCCGGCATCGCCGAGCCTGATCGAGCTAAACGGCTAGGGATCCGTGTAGCTCAGCCAGACTCGGAGGACGCATATGGTGTTAGCATGGGAAGCTTAAAGCTCGGGACAAAAGATCTGTCGTTTGAAACCAGTTTCACCCAGCTTTCATTCTGGCCACCTTGTCTCAGTCAGGAGTTACCCTACCTTAATGATGGATACTGCTATATAACTCACTTTCCCTTGGCGTATAGATCAGAGACACGGTTGGTAATTGAGCCCGGAGTTGCAATCTATCGATCGCCAGTTTGAGAGTCGAGCCTTTACTTTTTACCTGGTAGGAAAGGCCAGTGAGCGAGTCCATTAGACCCTGGACTTTGAGCTAATCACTAGTTACAGCCAGTACCAGCTCGCTGTATAGCCATGCAATGAGGGCAAACTGGAATATTCCAGGCTGTGTGGAATTAAGGGCCTGCCACACAATGCCGAACTTGCGATTTACCAAATTTGAATTCGCTGCTTCGCAATTTTTCCGTTGCATTATTTACGGATTTGTGACGAATTCACTATCGTATGACAGACCGTTATTGTGACAACCCATTAAGGGAAAGCTTACCCCCTGTTCAGCTATTCAAAATAACCATGATGTTTAGTCATAGTGATGCCCTCCACTATACAGCGTGCGTCATGGCGTTTTTATGATGACTGAATTACTCGAAGTGTACCCATCTCATCAACGTATGTGATGGGTCGCCGAATAGATGATCAATCATCTTCTTCGACTCGCTGAACATCAAGATGGAAACTCCCTTTGCGGAGGATCTATAGAGGTCCCTGGGGCTTTATAGTCAGCCTGACCAGCGGAGGATCTATAGGTCCCTGGGGCATTATAGTGTGCCTGACCGGCTTTACTATGGAATGTATCTGGTGGATGGCAGAGATTAGCGGAGCAGCGCACAGATCGGCACGAACCAAAAGCGGGCTTTCCTCCTGACGTGCAAAGACACTGGCTGCCAATGATTTTGATGATATTTGAATAATTTTATAATTGGATTAGTCGGTAATATCTCCTCTGAATTGAATAGTTTTGCGATCATAATAGCAGTTATTATTATTTTTAGAAGTGGGATGTATTGTTATCAGCCCGTTATGAATAAGACATGCTGCCCTCAGTATATGGTGAGATGTGACGCTAAACAATTCCAATTAACCAAACACCAACGCAAAATAGTCAAACGAG
>Ga0224511_10002063_pt1 | contig 13094 bp, 13 predicted proteins | sample SF_May12_sed_USG_2_FD_169988 | JGI IMG/M metagenome (GOLD analysis project Ga0224511, IMG submission 169988) | Sediment microbial communities from San Francisco Bay, California, United States - SF_May12_sed_USGS_8_1 | ecosystem: Environmental > Aquatic > Marine > Sediment | place: USA...
GTGCATTTCTCCGGTGTGTGCTAACCTTACCTCTGAGATGCTCAGCTGAGAATGATCCTACAGGGGCTACTATGTACCCATGAAGCAACTGCAATGTTACAAAAAGAAACATTATGAGGTGCAATGGACACGGGATGCCTGCACGTCGCCATCGCAAGGTGTATAAGAAATAGGGCTATCATATTTATAAATATATGTATATATATATATATATATATATATTTCCATGTGAATTTAAGTGTTTGGCTACTCGGATCAATTTTCGGAGAATGTAGAGTAATGTGGTGGCTTACTGTGTGTAAACCACAGCGTTATTCTCCATATAGTTATTATATAGTTATAGGATAACTCCATGGCTTTATAACTCTACAGAAGGATAATTTCATGATAGATACAAAATAAACCACCACATTTGGACAGTACTCCCTATTCTCTATGGATACTCTCTGGTTTCTTCAGTATATCATTAGAGTGAATGGAAGTCTATATTTCCTTATTACCCATGAGCCATAAGAATAAACCCAATTTTACCCAGAGCCTTTTTTGAGCGATGAGCTCTAGTAGGCATTTAATAATTGTCATCATGTGTTTTACACACCTGTGAGATGGCATCATTGGTTTGAGATGCAGATGAGTTCAATCTCTTAGTGAGCGATAAACTGTTTGAATTTCCGATAATAGCATCAGTGGTACCGAATGCTCCGAGAAAGACTGCCACTGTCCCAACTCTGAAAAAGATTTTTATAGAGTTATACAAAATCAGGCAAAGTATCAAGAAGTCTCTGATTGTGGTGACTCATTGATTCAGATAACATTTCAAACGTATCTGTCGGTATATCCTTGTTTGAATTGAACGGTATAGCCTATTGTGGAAAAAGCAGCGGCTTTGTTGATAATGCATTCGGTCTTGGACCAGGTGACTCGGGTTCATTTGCAAACTGTTTGAGCTTGCCAAAGTGAGTCACTTTTAGGCAATGACTGGAGCACACATTGACTTGGGGATTTCACAATATCGTTTTGGCTGACAAATCAGATTATTCCTGTGACGTCTTGTAATTGATAAACGGGTCGACCCATTGATAATGACGCATCAACACAAGTGGGTGAAGTCAATCTTATGTACTTTCAGAATTCAACTTTAAATTCAAAGACCTCTTTGTCTAAATAACGCGTCACTCATGGGATTATATTACTTTGGTGTTTGAATGAAAAAAACCTATAGTGATTCAAATATTTTTTTAATTGGAATGGAGTATTTGTTCTTGGCTGGAACCCCTTATTTTAGTGTAGTTTGGGTTTAGCTATTGTTCAGTTGATTAGGTTATAGTATGTGGTATTTTATTGACTAAGCCCATCGGCAATGATCGATTAAAAAAGAGTACACATTATGGAGCGAGCGAATTGAGAGAGCACCGAATAACGGTCGACAGGGTATCAAATACTAGAGAGATCTCTCAAATATCTGTTGTGCATCGATGAACTACAGGATCAAACGAACTCGATGTGAAATTCCAGAGTTTGGTAAAAAGATTTGTTTCAATTAACTATAGAATCCTGTGGAGTCAGATGCTTTTCATTGATCGCATATTCGTCAAGGGACTCTGTCGACTGATCACGAATAAACCAAACAATCATGCGTTGAATGGAGAATTCTTCCATGGTCACAATTTTCACAATATCAGAATGTGATAACAGGGAATTATATAAGATATAGAGCAGTTGACTCCTGGAGGAAATGTTCCAAAACATATCAGCTTGCACATAATATCAAGAATAAAAGTACCCTGGGATAAGATGTCATTTAGGCCATAAGGGGGTTGGACTGATATGACATGTATGTAGAGTGATGTACACTAGTCACCAGATAGTGATGAAACCTTGGTTGCAAAATTTTTATCAGAGGCAAACGCTACACTTGACTCATACTGATAAGGTGAATTGAATTACATCAGCAAACTCACACCTAGATGTAGGTAGTTCTATGACTACCGCTAAAAGGAACTAAACTCACCAACATTTAGTTAAAATTAGCAGTGCATCATTAGAGACTGGAGAGTGTAGGTGATTGCTAACCCCACCAGTTGTGATTCAACAGAACTCCCGTCGCTGAGAATAAAATCCTGACTTTAATTTATTAATCTCATGATGGCTTTCGGAAGGGAGGAATTGGTGAATAGGATGCAAAGGTGCCCTGGGACACACAGTAAAACCAACCTAGTGTGCAAACGAAATTAGATTTAACCTACAGATCAAACTCATGCAATTTCCTTTAAACTAGTCTCCTTACTTTGGAATCTAGGATTAGGAATAGCAAGTCATAATCTATGCACCCGATGTTTTGCGAATCCTGTTATATTGGTGAAATTCCAAGTGCCCAAACTCGTCCCCATACAGAAATTTGACTTACAATAAGAATAGGACGAGCAGGATCGATACAAAGGAACTGAAGCATCTTTTTCCTTTGGCATTCGGAGGATCAACATATTTGGTTTTGCCACCACATTTGTTGCCCAGTCGGCAGCAGCAGCAACAGAGACCGATTGATGGAATGAGCACGATAAGGATAACTCCAATCAGTGAACACGCCACGAAAGACCGGAAATGGCCGGACAGGAGATGCTACAATGAGAAAACGATAGTCTGATTTGATGATAGTTAAGTGCACCAGATACAAATTGACCGAAATGGTGGGTAGAAAACGGGCAAAAGTGCAAAGTGCCAGTACTAGGCAAGAGTGGCAACTGCTTCCTGCTTCACTGCCCATCCACAATGAAAAGACTCGCCGAGGGACCAACCCCATGCCCACTTAAGTTTACTAAAACTTTGAAGTTATTATTTTCCATAAGCGAAACTAAATAAGGATCACAATATTCCCGACAGCATAAACTTTATTTGAGAAATGACTGTAGAATGTGCATTGCGGCTGGGTTGGCTAATATAATTATCTTTATTATCCAAGGAATTGAGCTTCAACTAAATAGGTCGCCAGAAGATGTGCGGCTCGCATGTAAGCACAAACTGCAGTGAGCGATGCACAATAAACACTAGCAGCTCACACTCCTCACAGAGACGCATATATTGGGTTGATGAAACCAGTGTGTAGCTCAAGCAAGAGTTGTCTGTTAATAAACTAGCCACCTGGACGCACTGAAGCCATAAGCACAAACTATGGATTCAGTGAATGGATAAACTGATTTTAGAGGCATTAAGGGGATGGTATCATGAATCAGTTCATCCTATTTCCATGACTATCCGACAAATTCGGTCTAACAAAAGCGATAGGCATAAGATTAGCCGGATCAAATTCCATCAGCGATAATCATTGAGTTGACAGTCCAGAGCGACAAAGTAAACAATCCTAACTGGGCGATCTGGCTTCCAGGTTTCTGAATTCGGCCGTATGTAGCACCAAATCTTTTCTCATGGGGAAACTAGGCTCGCATACTACTGGACAGTAGAGGAGGAGCCAAAAGGAACAGCAATCAGGCAACAGGCACCCTAATCGGAAACTTTGAGCTTTACCTTGGATATTGGCCAGGCGTTTTCTTGAAGATAATTCTGTGTATTATTTGGTAAGCTGGCTATATATGCTAAAATATAAAGGTGTGAATTGTGAGAGAAATGGTTTGGTGAAGATCGATGCACTTTATGCCATTGATTGGTGGGAAATGGGAGTAGATCCTTCTTTATTTCCCATACCATCTCGGATCCCATGTAAATATATTGCCATATAAAAAGATCTGTGGTCTTATTCAAGCTGTCCATGTAAAATTAAAACAATTTTAAGTAACAAAATAAAATTAAATGTCAAGTTCACACTGCATTGGGCTACCGAGTTTTGGCCGCTAGACAGTTGCAATGGCATGGGTGTTTCCATTGAGCTTGATCGCTCACTCGTGGTTGGAAAAGATGCCACTGCAGTTCTGCTCGTATATGTTCATCCCTTGAACAAGAGGGGGGTATAAGTTTGTGAAAGAGTTACAATAGTGACCGGCTGGGGGTGATGTCTGTAAGAAGAGTGACTGTTATTAAAAAATGTGACAGTTGCGAACGTAACAGCCCTTCCCAGACAAAACGAAATGCCTCACACAACCAACTGGGTCTTTCCTGCATACGGTGGGGATTTTCACTTCTGAAAACCGGAAAATTTGTGTATATGTACAATGGTAAGCGATGTTATTCCCAAGAATAACAGTGAGGTTGCCAGCAAGCACAATGCGCTTCGCTTCTAACATTGTCTTATTCACTTACCAATAGTCTCTATATCAACGGGTACCTGGCCATAAACTGCCATGATGAAGTTAGTGATGGTATCGTGCATAGGCTTCATTATAGGTTGACTTGTTGTTCCAATAGGTGAGATGTGTATAGCTTGAAGCACCGCAGCAACATCTTCAGTAGTGGATCGTTTGGTTGATGGGCTTGGGAATGATGTACTACTACTGCTGGTTAAAACCACAGTAATTTCTGAGAACTTCCCCGTTCCAGAAGCAGTTGCGTCGGAACTCGATATAGCAACAGTGATGTGCCCATTACTGGAGCCATCGTCAACAATAGGAGGCACCGAAGTTGTAGCAATAGCTGTTGGAGTTTGGGTTTCAAGAGCTTTTATTTCTCCTGCTGATGATGATAGGACGCACGTCGACAGTAAGACGAGAAGGGCAACCCAAGTGCCAGGGATACTTCTAAAACTAAAACTAACAGTCTGCCCCGGAGTCATTATGATTGTGAATCCTTCTCGTTCTCCAGATTTGAAGATCACAGGGTTATTGGTTGTCTCTGACTAGCTAAGAGTCGGCGTTATTCAGTCACTTCACTACAGTTCACTGATCCTTAGTTGACTTTGACTCGGTCAAACTTTGACTTTGAGTTTGACTTCACTCTTCAGTCTTCACTTTGACTTTGAGTTGATCACTGGATGCTTTGAGCTTGACTTTGTACCAAAGCTCCGACCGAGTTTGATGATATAAAATATCTCTCAACAATATACGTGTAGCTCCGATGATGATTAGCCCGCAATTCAAACCAAAACGCGGTGCTAAACAGCCAGAGACTGAAAACTCATACTGGCAACAATCCCCGTGCTAAAAATGAGAGCTGATAAAAGTAGGCGCGGTTAGCTTTATCCGGTAAACAATTTTCTGTCCTCCAATTGCTCTTACCAACTATCAGCGAATCACGATGATCGAATCTTCTTGATCGCGATCTGATTGGACACACCTCCTGCAGGACCTGTGAAAGTGCTTGCTCAACAGGTGGTTTTTATTTTCTTGCACGGTTTTGAGTCTCTTTTAGCGGCCAAGAAATGTCGAAAATAATTGAATGCGTACCCAATTTTTCAGAAGGTCAATCCAAGCAGGTGGGTTTTGCAGTCCAGTGTGTGATACATGCAGGATGTGGCTTGCATGCATGATAGTTATAATTATATGCAGTGGCTCGATCTCCTTTCGTATGAACTATCAGGAGTATCAGTATCAGTCAGTCAGAGTCACTCACTACTCAGTATCACTATGCCTATGGAGTATGGTCATATCATATGACGGGTAGACCTCCCAGCTGTTGAGTAGCGCTATCAGTGTCTAGCACTGGGTGTGTTGAGGTACTCGGAGCAACCGCCGTCAATGACGTAGTCTGCAGCTTATTGTTGGCCACATCGGCAGAGGGGTGATGATTAATGGCCAAATTTGTGGAGTGTTGGGGTAGTGAGGAACTACGTACCGCCCCCTGAACCCGTACTCTTAAAACCGTGTACCCGGTACCCGTACCATGTACCCCAAGCTCGAAACCATGTACCCTCGAAACCACGCACTTCCACCAGCAATTTGGCAAAAGAATTAAAGGAAAACCCTCGAATTGTCAGCATAAAAACATGTTTATTGTTTTCACTTTCAATACCCAGGTTTAAACATGGTATTTTAACATAAATAAAAGGTTGGTGAAGTTCAAAGTGGGGAAAGTGGTGGAATTTATCCGATACACTGTGTCTTAATATGAGTATTGAAAAAGAAGACACAAAAGTGGCTCTATTGTTCTCTCGGTTCGTGTTATACTAAAATGCAAGGACTTCCCTGTTAATTTTTGAGCATTGTTGGGGTTATTTCACTTCTTGTTGGGGTTATTTCACTTCTTGTTGGGGTTATTTCACTTCTTGTTGGGGTTATTCCTTTTTTGTCAAATTTCTGATGGAAGTACCTGGTATCTAAGGTATTGGGTACATAGTTTCGAACTTGAGGTACCGGGTACATGGTTTCGCGAGTACGGGGTCCAATCACTCCTTGGGAGAGCGCAGCCAGGTGGTTCATCAGATAGGCCAGGAAAGAGGCACTGGATTCTGGGGGTGGAGTTGTCCTTCCACCATTCGATGGAAAACAGATTTTGCTGCGTGGTTACTAACACTGTGATTGATGTATACACTGATACGATAGTGATAGTTATTCACGTTAAGAAATTTGTTATGATCCATTGGAGGTGATTGAGGCTATCGCCAATGCCATCAACTCTGTGCAATCATGCTCCCTTCTGGACATTGATCCTGGAGAATCAACAAATCGAACGGTTTACACTTTCGTTGGATCCCCAGAGGCTGTTGTACAAGGAGCGCTCGCGGGTGCTGTTGCTGCTTCTAAACTCATTGATATGAGTATACACACAGGTATAGATATATACTGTTTGCTGCTCTGTATTTCTAGCGTGTATTACGCTATACCTGCAAATTGAGGTCACTATCATAGTATATAATCGCAAAACCTCATATAGATGCATAGCCGAACTGTAGTTTCTCTGGTGTATTTTGCATCATCACTTTAATGAACCTTACTATCACAGCCGCTATGTGAACTACTGTTTTTGTAACAGGGGAGCATCCGAGATTAGGGGCACTTGATGTCTGTCCCTTCATACCTGTACAGAATGCTACTATGGATGATTGCATTGAATGTGCTAGGCAATTTGCCGCAGCATTGGCTGCTACCCTCAACGTACCAGGTGAGCTGATGTAAAGGTGTAACACAACGGTGATGAAACCTTTTCTGTACATCTGTATACTCGCTCTGCATAAAAACTTGGTATTCTAACTAACATGTAGAGCCAATTATGTCATAACAAGTCTCGGCGCATAAAATATTTGTTTTTATCACAGCATACCTGTATGGATATGCCGCTACACAAGACTATCGGAGATCAGTGCCCCAGATCAGATCAGGTGAATACGAAGGCCTACAGGAGAAGGTGTGTTATCTGTGTTCAGTCGGTAGTATATTGCTATTGTGCTGCTTCGCTGACAGATCGTCTCATTGTGGCTCTCATCGAAATGATATGCATCTGTTACATTTGTACATTGTGCTACTCATCAGAAAACTCTGAAAGGTGACTCAATGACTAAACATGTTTGAAATCTCAATAGAGCGGCGCTGTGTCTCGGTGATTAGAACGTACTCGCCACTGATGCTGAAGTCACTTCTCTGGACGGCTATTGGCAAGGGGACAACCTTTATCTTTAATATTCTAAAAGTTCTGTCCCTCTGTCCTTCAACACCAAGGAGGGCTTAAATTGAAATGTCAGCTGCACCTTTAATCCAGTGTGTTTATTGCTTTTAGCTAACAGTGCCGGAGTGGGAGCCAGATTTTGGCCCAGCTGAGTTTGTGTCTAACTGGGGAGCCACAATGGTAGGAGCTCGCAACTTTCTTATTGCATATAATGTGAACCTGCTTGGAACCAAGGAGCAAGCTCATCGTATCGCACTCAACATCAGAGAGCAGGGGCGTGGGGAGAACCAGGTAAGTGGACAGTGAGTGTGAGGAGGACTAAGTGGATGGATAGTGTGTTGTGGTGATGACCAGATAAGTAGGTAATGGGGTATGAGGAAAACCAAGTGAGTGGACAGTGTGGCATAGGGAGGACCAGGTAAGTAGACAGTGGTGTGGTGATGACCAGGTAAGCGGCAAGTGAGGTGATGGAGAGACCAGGCCAGTGAGGTGATGGAGGGACCAGGCCAGTGAGGTGTTGAAGGGACCAGGCCAGTGAGGTGTTGGAGGGACCAGACCAGTGAGGTGTTGGAGGGACCAGGCCGGTAGACAGACACATGAGGCAGACCAAGTGTATGAACAAGTGGTAGGACGTGTTATTGATAAATTCAGGTAGAATGAGTAATCTAATCGTGATGAAAAACCAATGAACCGGGTGGTTGTGAGTTAAGGGAGGTCATCTCCACTCCCTTAACTAGACACATCACTACCACAGACCCCTGACCTATCATGGCATTATTGCAGCCGGGCAGACTGAAAAACACGCAGGCTATTGGTTGGTATCTGGCTGAAGCCAACCTTGCTCAGGTGTCCATTAACATCACAGATACAAGCACCTCACCTATGCATGTCGTCTATGAGGAATGTGTCAAGGATGCTAAGGTAATTTATTCACTTGTGGTGAGCTTTTTCTGGGAAAAAGGGAAACAATGGCAGATAAACCTCCAGTCTAACTGTTGGTGAATAAAATATCTTTCTCTAGTTTTGTGTGCTCTCATGAATCCAGTTGTATAGGTTATCTTTGTCTCTAGTTTGAGGTGATGCCGGAAAAAGTGTTATATTTATATCGACACATCTCCAATAATGATCAGTTTGCTTGTTTTTCTGTTTAGACAACACATAATTATTCCCTGTGCTGAGTCACTTGGATCAGAGCTCAGGATGCCCCCTCCTGGTCACTATTGACTTTTCCGGAACTTGAATCGCGGTCCTCCTGTACACGGGTTGCATATTCTATCACTAATGTTTGCATCACACAGCCGAACCTGAAGGTGCACCTTGTCCAGTCTTGAAGCTCGTGGTTTGACGTTTTAATGGAATTAGTCGTTACCGACAAGAGAGCATAACTCCACATTAAAAATTCTAACCGATGGATATGTGGACTTGTCCTCATTTGCCGGTAAATTGGTACCGATTCCATTAAAGCATTGCCAAAGCATAAGTTTGCGCTCGTTTCCATGCAGGAGCTGAATCTGAGTGTAACCGGCTCGGAGGTCGTCGGGCTAATTCCTAAATCCTGCCTCATCGACGCGGCTCATTACTACATGAAACGAGAGAACCTGTTTCTTCTTGAGGAGGAGCATAAAATCAGACTAGCCGTGGACAGAATGGGACTGCACTCTATCAAACACTTCAACCCGAAGGAGAAAGTTATAGAGTCAGTCAGTCCAAAAAAATATACTAAAACCCTGATAACATGTTATTCAAACCGCAATTTTGTAGGAAATTGATCTGTCTTCTGCCAACCCTGTGAATTTTGTAGACAAGTAGACAACTCCGTATTCATTTATTGAATTTATCACAGAAGCCTGTATCCTATTATGATAAACGAAACCCCACTCCTGAAAATTATTTTAAAATTCTTTTGTGGCATATAAGCTAAGGCTTACTGATTTGGTCATAAGTACTAGTTGGGTCATCTCGGTTGTGCAAACTCTAAAGGCAACATTAGATTTTTTCATTACTTCTGCGTAGGTATATGATAGAAGATGATGGTATGGACGCACTGACAACACTATCCGTTAAAGACTTTGTAAAGTTAGTTGGATCAAGGACAGCTGTACCAGGTGGTGGCTCCGTAGCAGCTCTTGTTGGTGCTCTGGTAGGATACCTCTTTTTATTGTTAAATAGTAATATATATGTATATCAGATATACCATTTTCAGCCATTTTCTGTCCTTGGTTGGATGTCAACCTTCCTCCTCAATGCTCACTGATTGGGTAGTGTAACTGAAGGGAGATATAGCCATTTCCCGTCATTGCATTGTCATTTCATGACATTGCAGAATGTTATCAGCCAGGGAAATATCCCTTGAAAACCTCCGCCACGGCCAGGAATTGAGCCCGGGTCCTAGGGGGGCCAGACAGTGAAATACATATTCTCCCACTGAGCTATCATGACTGATCGTGGTATGCGTTTACTAGTTGTTTTTACTTTTTCACCCCATGAATTTATCAGCTGATCGGACTCATAAAGAGTCAGGCCCGAGATCAAATCAGACTCAGCCTTAGATGAGTGTGATTGGAGATGGACTAGACACAAAGGAAAATGTAAAAGCACCTTAACTCAGCATATAACATTTTTGAAGGGCGCGGCTTTAGGTACCATGGGTGCCATGCTTACGTATGGCAACAGGAAGTTTGAAAACCTGGATTCCCAGATGAGAAAACTTATTCCTCCTCTTCATAAGATCTCTCGAGACCTGCTTCCCAAACTCAATGCGGATAGCATGGCATTCAGCAACTTCATGGTAAGAAATAGGTTGAAAACCTGGGTTCATATCTCAGTTAGACAGGCTCCAGTTATGAATATGAGAAAGCACCAAGCCTAGAACAGCAGTTAAATAAGATGGTCAAATGCCCAGTAGAGCATTAAGACAACTGCTTTTGACCAACCAGTAAGTGGTGTTGGCCATTGAAGTCAGGCAGGCGCTTTAATTTTGTATTATATTGGCTTGGTTTATACAGCAGCTGGTTAGTCCACTAAATGATTTATCCGGACAATCAACTATAATATCTTTGTTGACTAGAATAACGTGAAGCGTCATTGTGTATTGAGCAACTACCGTATGTTGGCAAAGTTATCAGCAGGCCAAATGTAAACTTCTAAAACGATTGAATCGCAGAAAACCTAAAACAAGTCGAAAATATTGGAATCACAAATGTTTCCACCTTGTTGTTCATTGGTGTCGTATTCATTGAATAATCAACCGCATATAGTGCCAGAATCTGTGGTCAGTGTGGGCGTATAAATCAGGTTATATGTGGATGATGGTCAATGACCCCACACCACAAGATGCTGTTTTTTTAGGAAGCAAATAAAATGCCTGGAAAAACAGAAGAGGAGAAGGCGAGGTAGGTGCAGTTACTGTCAGCTCACTATGGTGTTATCCCTATATAAAGTTCTATCACTACCCAGCTTATACTTAGGTTAGGTTAGGTTAGGTTAGGTTAGGTTAGGTTAGGTTAGGTTAGGTTAGGTTAGGTTAGGTTAGGTTAGGTTAGGTTGGGTTGGGTTGGGTTGGGTTAGGTTAGGTTAGGTTAGGTTAGGTTAGGTTAGGTTGGGTGGGTTGGGTTGGATTATTATCCGGATGGGATTTTCACAGATAGCATGGAATAGGAGAAAAAATAATGTAAATAAAACTATATTGTTTTTATTGTGATCATTTTTATTTATTTTCTAAATTTATAATTGTTATTTTTATTATTACTGAAGAGTTCTAACTACAATCTTGCTAGCCTTCAGTTTTACAGATAAATAAATTGGTTACCAAAGCATTCATCAAATTTCAAATAGTGATTTCATCTTTATCACCTACCAAAACACACTTATACTGCACTCTCTGCTGTAGGAAGGAACAAGCTCAGAAGGCGGCGCTGTTAAATGCCATCCAGGTTCCATCCAGCGTGGCGAGTGATGTGAACACTCTCTGGCCTACACTGAGGGAGCTAGCTGATGTGGTTAACATACAGTGCAAGTCTGATGTGCAGGTGGGTGAAAAGAATTGAGTTACAGGTTCGGTCCGTTGATATGAATACATTTACAGCAACCGCCAATCTCAAGGTCATTCCCCTATGATGTCACAAACTAGATGTTAACTACCCAGGAATCACCATTATAATTCTATATTATAATATCAAAAGGTTAACAAATCCGTGTTATTGTCCATTCAATTAACAGAGTTGTCTACCTTTGTTTCATAACAATTCCGGCGAGTCCAACACAACTGTTACGCTTTGACTATGCCTATGACTATTTGGCCATCTCAATCCATTTCTATTTATTTGAATTTGAGAACCACATACGAGGTGTGTTCAAAATACTGGTTATAGAAAAGCTCCATTATTTTCTTTGAAAGTGTAAGACTGCCTTGCCTCATAGCAATCTGCTGCCCATATAATCCTGATAAAAAGTGTGGGTAGATCAGAAATTTGATTGACAATTGGATTCCAAAGCTCCAAGCATGAGAGTATAAATCACTCTTCAGTTCGGCTTCATTGTTTTCTTAGGTAGCTGTCAGATGCCTACAGACTGCTATTTGGGGAGCTTACTACAACGTCATGACAAATGCTAAAGATATGGAAGAAGGAACTCAGAAAACCAAGGTAAAATCGCCCCCCCCCAAGGTCGAGATGCTAACTAGCTATAATTTGTTCTCAAGTAGTCCTTTGTCTATGTTGGTCTGAAAGATTAAAATTGATTGCACGGGTACGGATACAGGTATGGGTATAGGTTTGGCTTGGTATGGTATGGGTCTAGGTACGGGTAGGGGTATAGGTATGGGTATGGGTATAGGTCCGGGTATGGGTATGGGCATAGGTACGGGTATGGGTATAGGTACGGGGATGGGTATAGGTACGGGTATGGGTATAGGTATAGGTATGGGTATGGGTAGGGTACAGGTATGTGTATAGGTACGGGTATGGGTAGGGTATAGGTTTGGTATGGTATGGGTATAAGTACGGGCATGGGTATAGGTACGGGTATGGGTATGGGTATAGGTCCGGGTATGGGTATGGGCATAGGTACGGGTATAGGTATGGGCATGGGTATAGGTACAGGTATGGGTATAGGTACGGGCATGGGTATAGGTATGGGTAAGGGTATGGGTATAGGTACGGGTATGGGTAGGGTACGGGTACGGGTATAGGTCCGGGTATGGGTATAGGTTTGGTATGGTATGGTATGGGTATAGGTACGGGCATGGGTATAGGTACGGGTATGGGTATAGGTATAGGTCCGGGTATGGGTATGGGCATAGGTACGGGCATGGGTATAGGTACGGGTATGGGTACGGATATGGGTATGGGCATAGGTACGGGCATGGGTATAGGTACGGGTATGGGTACGGGTAAGGGTATAGGTACAGGTATGGGTAGGGTACGGGTATGGGTATAGGTACGGGTATGGGTATGGGTACGGGTATGGGTATAGGTACGGGTATGGGTACGGGTATGGGTATAGGTACGGGTATGGGTATAGGTCCGGGTGTGGGTATGGGCATAGGTACGGGCATGGGTATAGGTACGGGTATGGGTATAGGTATAGGTCCGGGTATGGGTATGGGCATA
>Ga0224511_10002064_pt1 | contig 13092 bp, 11 predicted proteins | sample SF_May12_sed_USG_2_FD_169988 | JGI IMG/M metagenome (GOLD analysis project Ga0224511, IMG submission 169988) | Sediment microbial communities from San Francisco Bay, California, United States - SF_May12_sed_USGS_8_1 | ecosystem: Environmental > Aquatic > Marine > Sediment | place: USA...
TAGGTATGTTCAAGAGCTTAATGATTTTTTCAGTTTTTTCACAGTCCCAATAAAAATGAGTCATGTGGTACTGATGAGCTTTTGAGTATCACTTCATTTTTTGCCCAAAAATATATACGTTTGTTAACATCATAGAGGCATCTGAGAGGTGGGAAATACTATGATTATGACCAACTATGACTGTGTCTGTGACTGCCACCGTTATTGTGATTGTGACTCTGAGCTTGAAAATCAATGTTCTGTAACTGTCACCGTGACTTTGTCTGTGATTGTTATTATGTATTGTAGACACACGGTGCTACCGATGCAGAGTATTTCACTATAGATGGAGAGAGTTATCTTGCCTTAGCTAACGGTGTCAGTAGTCTAGATGAAGGCACATCAGTAGCTGAGAAGTACACAGCCAAGTCAGTTATATATAAAGCCAATAAACAGAAAAACAGAATGGAAGTCTTCCAAACCATTCAAACATATGGGTAAGCAAATAGTGCTGGCCTTCGTACAAAATGTTTAATCTGTGTTTGGTCATCTGGTAGACTGGTGCATACCTATGACTGTAACTTTACTGCCACGTCATAAGAGATCTGTATTGCGAATTTCATTTACAATCGCTAACCATAGTAGAGGCCTTTAGATGCAGGCTTTATGTACAGGTAACTCATAATTACCAGGCGCTTAGATCAGAGGAATTTTAAATAACCATTTAATTTCATTAATTCATTACTCAGTAATGTGCTTGATCCAACTTGCTCATCTTTAGCCAGAAAGAAAGTACAGCAGATTCAGTACCTTCCCCAGTCAAATCGAAATGCTTCATTATCGATATATCGCAGTATCATTTAACCAAGGAGCTCTTCATATGTTACAAACATATCACCGCGATCTATTGCCATATATTTCTCGATAAATTCCAACTCTAATGGCCGAGACAATAATTTTGGCTAATAGGAATCATCAACTCTTGCAGATGCTATTTTTATTCGCTAATTTTTATCTTTTCTCTGTCCGCGTGTATCGCCATTTGTCTCGGTGAGAATGCTTCATCTCAGCTCACCTTTCCATTTGCAGAATAAATGATTGGGAGTTCTTTACAATAGGAAATGACAGTTATCTCATTGGATCAAATCACCAGCCTCACCGTAGAATCTCATCACAACTTGTTCCCGAACTGTCTGAAACTATCATTTATCGTTACCAGGGTGCGGAAAAATTTGTACCCGCCCACAAAATAACAACCTATCCTTCCAGCGATTGGGAGGCTATTTATAGTAATGATAATGTTTATTTGATATATGCCAATGGAGGTGGAAAAGTAACAGAGATATTCAAAGCTAAATATAGGTGACATGAATGAGACATGATGACTTTACCAAGTTTATACGCAGTCATCCGCCGACTAAATTTTACAATGAACATGTGACCAATGAAAGCATCCGGTTGACATTTTGCTTGTTTGTTCATTTTGTGCTCCACAAACTCACAGCGGGCCTGGCCAACATCCGATGATTATTCCACACACACCGAATATCTGTGGGGTTCCCCGAATATTTGACCTCGTGTCCACTACCACGTGTCCAGCCCCATCTGCGCTACTTTAGCTGACACGGCACACAGCAACAAAGCTTTTAGTCATTTAATGGCGGCCTACAAACCTGGTATTACTCTTGCCATGGAGCAATCATCAAACAGCTACTACCTCTTACAGTGTCAACGATGATTTAACTCATAGGTCGGCCTTTTTCTCTGGTCCTCTTACCTGGATTACCTGGTGCATTTTTTTCTCTACGCATAATCATAGTATTTTAGATTTTTTATCTTGTTTTTGTTGCCATAATTTATTATGAAAGATGTTTTACATCCAATCTGAAATCTATAAAAATATAATATTCAGCATCATAAATCAGTGACATAAGACTGGGGCCATAATTCCAATACAAACTTTGGATTTAGGAGTTGCCCACTCACGTATTACACCACCACATTGTCCATTTGAATTTGTCTTTAAATCAATGGAACTATCACACATAAATCACATTTGATTTAGCTTTTAGTTGCTGAAATCGCTTCTTGGTTCTGGGAACGGTGTATTTCGTTTTCTTGGCTGACTCTTTTCGAGTTGTCTCCTCCACAAAGCTTTTTGATGCATAGACGAGTTCATTAATGGTGGCTGAAGTTGAACGCTTAGCCCATCTCTCAAAGGCCAGGTATGCCATCTCAGCTGTATCTTTCTGTCCTCCGCTTCCAGATTTGATAATGGCTGCGATAAATTATATTCAATATCAACTCAAATGTCTAGCTACATAACTAGCTTTAAATGGGTAATGCAGCAGTTAGGATCGTAAATGTACAGAAGTCATGCTACCACTGCTACTGTGGGGCATTCCAATGAAATGGCAACAGAGATGCCAATGGTGTCAAGTGAATTCCAATACAAGAGCCAAACTACATGTGCACCCATGGAGGATAGATGTTTGTAACCAAAGCCCAACCATAGGTACTGTGACAAGCACCTGTTTACGAGCTATGTGTCTTTTAAGCGAGTTTCAGGTACACGTTTGCATGTCAGCTGGAATGGTCAGAGGTAGGCTGAGATGAAGAGAGCTCCAGTGACAGGAAAGACCAGCCAGAAACAGCAGAGTTCAGACTTTCACAGCTATCATAGTGCTGTCAACTTATCCCCACACTCGCAGCAAGTTGTGGCATAGCTACAGACTGCAGCTCAGGTATTGGGCTATTCAGTATAGCAGGGGCTGCTTCGCTGGTTAAACCAACACTCAGATTCAGGCTGCATGCATGTACACAAATGAATAGCCGTCCATTGCTGACCATGCCTATATTCATAGAAACCCACCCACGCAGATTATCTGGACTATCATAATTTTTGTTTGTTTCCGACTTCCAGTGCAATTCTCTGGGTAGCTAAACAAAATTTTAATTTATCTTTCTATCTACCGTGTCGCAGTGATGGTGATGCCGTCCATCGTCAATTCTAAGTATCACTGCAGATATTTATGGCCATCCGTGTGGATTAACAACTCGTGTATGCGCAGTCTTAGCTTAACACTACATTATCTATAAAGACACAAAGATGCTAACAATCTACCTACATACCAAACATACCTCGAATATCCTCTTGTCGTTTCTGTGGTGTACGTGGAGGCATGAAAGGCAGCTTCAGGTAGACAATCGGCCAGTTATCTCCTACTTTATAAGCCACATCAGTACAAGCTCTTTGCATAGCCTCTGCAAAAACAACAACGGTCTGTAATAAAAAAAGAACAACAGTGTGTACCAAGCATAGAGTTATCCTCCCCGATAAGCCCTATAGGTCTATGGTACCAAGTGGTAAGGCAGTGGCTTAGTGCCAATGAGCGGGTGTTCAAGTGCATAAGGTGTTCAAATGGAAGCTGCCCAAAAACTGAGAATGGTGGTGAAAAGAAGGGTACACAACTCCTGAATCCTGATTGAAATCTCTAGTTAACCAAAAAGCAAAACCCATGACCAACGTAGGGAATAATAATGTGGAGTATAAACACAGAGAATGTGATCAATCATTCGTTCACTCGGTGGATAGCAAACTGTTCATAGGATCAGAGGTTCCAGCTCAGCTACCAGTGTGTCGCCATGTTATGCTTTTACCCTCATGAAATGTGTCTCGAAATTGATAATAATAATAATAAGATTCGGAGATAGCTGCAGGCATAGAACTCATTATGTCCTTGATAACGGGCGTACCCATGACCAGGCAGCTGGTCTATTGAGAGTCATTTCCCAATTAATTGTCATGATAAAAATGGGTGGTACAGTTTCAGTTAACAAACATGATTACAGCAGCGATGTCCGTGGGAATGCCACCTTGTGAACAGCATCTAGCAGTATAACGGTATTTGTATCCAGCGGGGAGTCATCGCAGGGTAATAAATAGGTCACAGAATGCCTCTGGATATACATGTAGGTTAGCTTGTCGTGTAAGCAGTCTATTTAATGGCTTAGTAGACATCACACTGGGCTTAGAATCAGAGGTCCTCGGGTTTAATTCCGGAGTTGAACACCATTTTGTCATTCCACCATCATCAGTCCATGGATTCAGATTGTAAAAGAGGTCCACCCATTCGTACTCTAGTTACCTTCTTTATGGTCACACTATAGACTATCATGGAAACAAGTCATTGGGCAGCATTCCTTACCACGTAAACAGTTACCTGAATATGCAAAACAACATCATGACTTGTTATAGCACTGGAATTGCAAAGTGGAGAAGATTCCCACACTACATCCGTATTTAAAACGAAGAGACAGAAACAATTATTCTATATCAGTTAATTCTATGATTACATATGTGACAGGGTTATCCGGTCAGCTACCTATAGTGGTGACTGCCAGTGCTTTTGTTAATGATTATGGACTACCTCCGTTGCTGTTGCTCCAATTGGCTTAAACCGCTGGGGGTAATGAAGACAATTCAGTCTAATAAACGAGCTCTTATGTATTGAAACATTTAGCTCGCGTATTGGACAATGGGTTCTTATTATTTTATAAGAAACCTACAGTTATTCAAAAGAGATTTTGGTTTATGAACTTAATCGGCTGTCTAATCCGGAAAGCTCAAAGAACTCCGATTTGATATCAAATTTTATGAAGTCTGATGCCTTTATGCCTAATAATGGTTATATACTTGTGATGTTTTCTATGATGGAGCGATATTGAGAAGCTATTAGCGACTTTCAAATAACACACTGAGGAAAGCCGAGTATTATAGCGGAAGAATGATTTGTTCTTCCTATATTCTACCATCACGACTCGCGAGAAAATCAGCTGATGCATGTTTAGATTAAGTTTCGAACTACCCGGCTTGGAGTAAATCCATGCGCGACATTAAACCTCTGACAACTAGGACAGTAGGCCTGTTACAGTAATATTTCACTTACACAAACCTCAATTCAGTGGCGAAATGACAACTACAACTCACTTCTTTTGAAAACGTTCAACTTGGGAAATTTAAATTTAAGGACTTTTAAATTAACGAGAGAAATTATTTGACCCTTTTGTGAGTTGTGACCTTTAAATTGAACTATATCCTCAATGAGCCACTTACAAAACCTAAAACCTACCTTTGTAATCAATGTTGATCATGTTGAACTCGATTTTTCTCAGCGTCTCTGGATTACGTTTTAGGCTTCTTAGTTTTTGCAGTACTCTTACTTTGTTCAGTAAGCTGGTAGAAACACGATGTTGGCTTTTGATTGCTGATTTTTGTTCACTCACTCTATCTGTGACCCGATCCACTGACCGCTTTCGTTTTATTTTCTCACTCTACGAAGGAAGGTAATCATTCTGAAGGTGAGTGCAGTGTCAGAGATAATAGAACGCTTAAAGCAGATCTTCACTCAGTGTTATATTAAGACAATGTTTACTGCAGATTTTAAATCAACATTTGAGGATGTAGAGCAACAAAGTTCACAGCATTGTCAAGATGGGAAAGTTTTAGAAAAGTGTTTGATCTACAGTTCTTCTGTAGAATCCATTGCAGTTCTGCCTCACTTATTACAAAAGACTACAGCTAGTTACTGACCTTGTTTTTGGAACTTATTTGAAAGTTTTCTTTTTGCAAGTAAGTTGTATATAAAACAACGAAACTGCCTTAAACAGAATGAGGTATACCTAGAAATAAGGTATTCAACCACACTCCATTAGATAAAGACTGATCCATACCTCTAATGAATGTATTTCCTTAAGGTTATTTGCAATGTCCTGTTTAGTCTGGGTAAGATGAGATGTCAACAAATCTTCCTTCGCTTGAAGGCTAGATATCTTCTGCTTCAGCTGCTCGGCAGCTGGCAACAGCCTCATGATATTCTGTGGAGACTACAATACACATAATATTATTTTATTTTAATTATATTTTTGTTTTAATACTTTATTGTTCTATGCGAGAATTTGACCATCCTATTCAGTGAGTATTCGATATGCTTGAGGCTTGTTCGGGAACGCTAGGAGCTGGGAATGGTGTGCGAGACCCTCACACTCATAGCGAGAGATCAGACGGTCTCGAGGCAAACAATCTAGCCACTACCTAGGCTATCCCCATTGCCTTTTTCTTGTCATATGTTTTGGGCATTTGGCCAAGGATCAACAAACCGTAGGATTCAGGCCCAGCGCATGGTCAAACAGTTAGAGTCCTGTTTCAAAACGCATTTTTAACCTCTGATAAACTTTTACACTTCATTACACAAGATAGAACAAAATCAATACGGCCTCATGTTGATGGACATAAAGTGGCCCGAATAGAGTTATGGTGTCCCTTTCTCTCACTGTGATGGCCGATTGTGATGAGACATTTATTCTAGTCTTACCTGCCGACGACCGGATGTCCTCTCTACATCAGCGAGTTGTCGTCTCACTCTTCGCTGACTCTCTTGAACATCTAGAATAGACTGGTTTAAGCTCTTCTGTCTCTCTTCCAGCCTCTCGCTGGCAGTTTGGCAGCGATTCAGCGTTAGCTCCACTTTACGTAGCTTTCCGGAAGCGTTGGGCGCTCGAGCCTTTACCTCATATCTCACATTAGATAGAGTTAGACGATCACTCGAAAGGGCTTTTGATTTTTGACCCAGGAAGGCGATTTCTTTCTCTAATGATTTCTCGTACTGTTCATCAGCTACCACCCAGCGTTTTAGATTTACCGAGGCGCAACGTAAGCAGCGTACTATATGCTCGATATGGTGGATTACCTTATTGTACTGCTCAAGATAGTTCACCATTGGTTGAATATCCCTCAGCTCTTCACAGCTCACATGTACAGCCTCCATATTGGTTTTTATATTTCGTAGACATTCAGTGCGAATATTTTCATAAAGTTCGAGTGATTCAAAGCTATAGCCCTCTGTTTCATTTGAAAAGGGCACACAGAAAGTGTCAGCATAGTCGTAAACCTCGTCAAGACGTGACTGAACCTGTGAACGTAACTCCTTAAAGCCCCGAGCCCGTCGGCAAACCATAGCTAGAGCCTTAAAGTCAGATCGACGAGCGATTTGAGCCTCACTTTGAAACCTCCGGATAATGACAGTCTCCAGTTGGTCGCATGTAAACAGGTCATTCTTGTATCCAATTCTGGCTAGCAGCTGTTTAACGAACTCTTGGTAAACACCTTGAAAGTCATCGTCAGCATCATGGAGGAATCTCCTCTCGTAAAGATCCAGTAATGTGATGGCCTTGTCTATTGTGATAATTATCCTGTTACGCAGAGCTAGTATGGACGCCGCCGGTTTATCAACACAGCTCCATGTAGAGGCTTCACTCATAGTCGATCCAGCACTTATAGCTCGAGGATCACGCGCCGTAGATGCCATCAACTTCCGTCCCATAGATGGTGTTCGCGCCATTTTACCTTCAAAGTTGACGGTCGAAGCCTGCCTGTTTTTGCTTGCCATAGCTGAGGCAGCCTGAGGCCTATCTGTGGTAGCCATGGCGCTGCAAATAATAAAATTCTAATTATAAGGCTGCAGTACTTTGTAGATTGTGTGTACATAACAGCTCAAAAGATAACATTAAATCTGGGACAACGTAATCACACTTTTACTGGCTACTTTCTCTGATGTCACAAAACCAAAGCAAACAAGCTAATTCAAATGTTAGACAAAAACTGTATAAAATGTATAAATCAAATCTCTACCCTGCTATACGATTCCTCACTATGTTTGTATGAGTTTGGCATGCATGTTGATATCATTAAACTTTGGATCGTGAAGATTGAAACAAAGACAAAGTTTATCGTTTAAAACCGAAGCAAAGTAAGATATCCGAGTAAAATATTAACAATGTTTATTACACAGAGATTGAGTTGGCCGTCTGCGCTTATATGTCATCCCTCACCATAAGCCATTCAATATATTTCCGTCAGATATGAAACGCCCGTCGGCAGTGCTAACACTCCCATCCTAAACACTATGTGATCAATCCTATGAGTTAAAGCCCCTGTGTATTTGTTAAAAGTTGATAGGCTCAGTATGACAACATTGATTTTATAAGCCATGTTCACAAATTACCAACCGGAATTATCTCCGGTAACAACGGCTCCACACAGGACGTAAGCTTTGCTGTCACGCTATACACTCTCTGTGCATATTGTATTGATAATTGATTGACTATGTGCACTGGCCATAAACTGATCTTCGATATAATTATACTGAACCTGGTAACACAACATGGAGAAGGTGGAATATAATGCAACACGCTACTGGTGTGACTAGACTAAAAAAATAATCGTAGCATTCGTAGTGCATCCGCAAAGCCCGAATAAGGTTGCTATAATGGAGGTTTGTTATACCCGAGGCCAACTCTTGCACTCTACCAGGATACTGACCTAATCAGTATGAAGCATTGCGCTATAAGCTTGAGCAGGGGGGATCCTGGTAGTCATGATAAAAAAGCTACATAGGCCATTATTGGTGAACTCACCACATGATTCACAAAATCAGTGGATCTATACCATGTTTCAGTACAGACTAAACCATAGAGTTATATTCTGATAACCCAGGAGAAAAACTAGGAGTGTTTACTCTATGGTGTAAACATTTACTGCTGAGTAGGAGATTCTCTTCCTAAACAGGTGGTGTGTAATTACCACTTGGACTAATGAAGCAGTAGACTAAATCAATATTTATCCTACACTAGAAAACCTAGTGATTCTTAGAAATCATCGGCATGTAAAGGGTATACATGTAATCTATTCTGAATATCATAATGCTCCTATTAGATAAAGGACTATTTTTTAAATTCTATAAAGTGATTTTCCACCATTATAAGGTGATCAATCACCTCTTGAGATGTCTTTGAGGTGGCAGTGGGGGTAGCTGGCCCATGCAGAAGCCAGATGGATGGGTGTTAAATGGACAGCAAGATGGGATGGCTAATTAGATGGCTCGCGTGAGCGGGCCGGTCGGGGTTTTATGATGGGCATTGGGCATGATGGCTGCTCTGGCAGCAGGTTGATATGGTTGATTAAATGACAAATAGGATAGGATGGTTAGTAGGGTGACAAGGATGAGGTAATAGAGTAGTTTTTCACACTTACCTTTTGCGTTTTTCCTGTTTAGGCTCAGGCTTCGGGGCCTGTAGAGAGACCTCTAATGTAGACGTGCTGTCGTCCCAGCTCATATTTAGCCCTGATGTTGTTGCACCAAGCATTTCAATAAGAACTTCACTTTAAAACAACAACTACGAAGCCCCTTCACAATACGCCCTTAAGTGTTATTCAAAAACTCTCTATTAGCTTTTTAAGTTAGCAACTCCGCCTGTATGCTAGAACAATCTTGTTTGATAAATCGATTGAATTGAAAATTTACAATAAACAACAGGTCAATCAAGAATTTGAGCCTAGCAACAATTATTGCGCAGTCTATTGGTGAATTGCTGTGTGACCACTGTGACCACGATTAAGGTCCCGTCGCCGAGAGAGACTCCAGGGGACAGCTTCTAATATGGCCTGTAAGCCTGGCCAGGGTTGGCATAGTGGTTTCTGATTACACGTCCAGAACCAAATCCGCTCTAGCAGAAGATCCACTGATTCAGTGTGAAGCATCAAGCTACATAAAGAGATGGCTTGCCCTGGGAGGTTAGAGGGTGGCAGTCAATCAAAGCCATTTGGTTACAAATCACATTACATTGGCACTCTTCACGAGAAGGGAAGATAAATCTCTAACAACAGTGGATTGTTTTTTACCCTTGTTCCCTGGTTGGGACCTCCATTATTTATATACTGCGGTGATTCAAAACAACGCTAGTGAATTGGAGCGTGATAGACTATACCGTTTTAATCATACATTAGGTTTGAGCAATCACTTCTTTTTTCTTTTTGAAACTATGAGTATGCCTTCACCTCACCCTTTAAAATATGGGGGAGGTGAAGGCAGTTAGGGATCGGATAATGGCTACAAATCCATCTTGGTCGAGGGGGTGATAGAGCTGCTGGTTCTACATGCTGATTCCATGTCTCTTTGTTGGTATAAATCAATGAATTATCATGGTATATTCCAAACGTAACCTTAATTTTATGAAAGGGTGAGCATGTGTTGTCTGTTTACTTTTTAAAACCAAAAGGATATAATGTCACTTGATGTCCATACACATATGCTGAGAGCTGCAGCCAACGCAGACACTAACATGCAGAATAAGTGTGTGCTGAGTTAGAATGGGATTAGTGATCATGTGCGTTCTCACACATGTCATGTCAAACGTAGTAGGAAATCTTATTTGGGCTGAGGGGTAAACTAATACGTAACCCAAATAATACACTAAATTTAATAGCAGGTGGTTGTTACTTACGGTAGATCGCACCACCTGGTCTGTAAGGATAAAACCTTACCATAGACCCGGATGACAGGGTCAAGTGCCATAATGCCATTTTGATGAAATTATGGCCATAGAGTTATCAATGTAGCAAACTTGTGATATTAAAATGCCACAAGCTCAGTATGCTGCATGTTACAATTCATTTGGCACAACGAATAGACAGGGTAATGCGATGTGTAGGACCAAATCATCAAATGGAGTTAGGATACCTTGGAATGTTAATAAGTTAGCCTGATGCCGCTTAATGTGCAATAACTTGATTTTACTAGGAAATTATGCTGGACTAGTGACTATGACTAGAGTAGATCATTTTGGCATATGATCAGGTCTTGCCAACAGTCCAACCAGAGAAAACAATTCCCAATGGGACTATGCACGCAGATTACAGTCAAGATTTAGTTGCGGATTGCTGCCCGTTTCTAGCTGTTTTACGGTAAATGTCGCAAACTATTGCAAGTTGACAACTTTGACAACACTTTATTTTAACGCTCTACACTGCCTATAATATACATTAGATTTGCCTTTTATAGCAAGATACGGTTATGTTTGATATCTCGAGCTTTTAGTGGACTGTGATATCGCGATATTGTGCTGATGGGAAACCGCCAATCACCACAAAAATCACAGAGAGGTCGTCAAAGCGGTCAAAACCAAAGATACGACTCCAATACTTATGCTGGAGACCGACCAGAACACGGAAAAGCAGGACACTTGCAAACCTATAGTGTACACAGCGGTAGGAGTGGTATAGGTCAACCAGCGACAAGCAATGGACTGGTGAGTTTGGAGCAATAGAGTAGTCTTCTTTGATCTGAGCAAGGCTACCATGTCCACTTCCAGCCAGTGCCAACTATTAAACTAACTAGCCAGTTGTGTTGAGTTAACCGAGTTGAGTCTTAACTTTTGGTCTGGAGTAATGCCACACAGTGACACACTCACTAACCAAGTGACTTAGTGAGTGAATCACTCAGTTACATTTACTAAACCAGTTAAGGAGTTAAACTTATTGATTTACTCATCCAGGTTATCTTAGGTAGCCATGGGACTGAGTAGCCTATGGTACTAGTACTACTGCCCTCTGTATGGTTTGGCGAGACTCAGTCAATCTCGGACACTTAAGACAGTACTGATAACCGAGTACTGAGAATAAAATGGATTTCAAAGATTAAGTCCATTGGTTGAATAATTCAATGAGGCTGTGGAGAAATCAGTTTATTTTTAGCCTATTAGTTATACATAACATTGTATGAAGTATTTTTCTTTTTTAAATACACTTATACAGGGCTGTTCTAGCCAATGGTTTTAGTCACTCTTCTCCCAATTAGTTCAGGTCAACGAACAGTGAAAGCGTGAGATGCGAGACGATTTTTATTCTGCAGTTACAGCCTATATGGCTGAAATTGCAACATTTTCTTGTAAGACTTGTCATGCATATATGACAGTTGGATGACCAATTGTGAGTGTTCAGAAATCAAATACGGTGTCGATCTGACTGACCAGTCCAGTAATATACCAATATATGTGAAGTAGGTTAACCCAATGGTTTTCAGCTGATGGTTTGAATTTCAAGCGGCAGTTGGCTACCACCATTGTATTGCCTTCATATAGTTCAGCCAACAAAAAAGTTTTGGTGTTGAGCTATTGAGACCAGTGTTATCATTTCCGGGCCTCTTCAGCTGCTTTAGACAGAATCGGACAGCTAGGAGTATCTTCGACATGGTTATTTTCGTTTCCTGGCATCATCTGCTTTATTTCTAGGAAACCCCACGAGCAAACACTTCATTCTTCCCACCTAAAGCCACCGGATCAGCCTTTTGGGGAAAAGCCGGCTCATCAGTACGGCTAGCTTCCTTTATCGGCAGGAGTGGGGCATCCGGGTCGGACAGATTCAAATCGTTTAGACAATCATATAGACGCGGTATGTAGGTTTTATGTTCAGTGATTCGTGGGTTCGAATCCCCTAAAGTTCAGTCATGGTTAATGGGATCCCTGAACTCTACCTCCTCTTTTCCTTGTTAAACCGAGAAGAAACTACACACTCCAGTGACCATTATTATTTGTCTTCCTCTTGAAGAAGGCTCTGCTGATCAGCTCATTAGACGATTAGTTCTTGCGGTAGGGAAAACTCAAGGTATGGTTATCTAAACCCGCTCTATAAGATTATGGATTGCATTAGATAATCCATTCATCGTATGGCTTATCTACATTCCACCGAGCTACATAATCCCATTTAAACAGTACCTTGATTTCATGCGAAGCATTTACAGTCGAGCGAGATTATAATGTTGCCATAAAGTATAACCCGCGTGTGGAGCATGCGGATGCAAGCAGAAAATTTTCTGTGGATACTTTACCGCGGGAGACGCTCATTTACTGCGTACTCCCGACATTGAGACATGACAGAAAAAGAGTGATTGTTCTTCCAAATCGTCCGCGCATTCGGTCCTAACTCCTCTAAATGGTATTATTGCAAACTGCAACATCAACAAAAATTTTGTTTTTCCAGGTTCACAGAGCCAGAAATCCATTCGGCTTTTCTCCCAGCAGAGTCGCAGGCAATGGAATGACAATACATTGAAAGATAAAGGCAAAGCCTCGCGAACTGCCTGGCCCGTCTCGCAAATTGAAGGACTCTTTCTGCCCGACTTCCCGGTGAAACCAGACATTAATGAAGATCATTTCGAGGTAATTTATCCTACTTTATATTTCCGAATGCCAGGCCACGGGAAACTCTTTGGATAGTAT
>Ga0224511_10002065_pt1 | contig 13091 bp, 10 predicted proteins | sample SF_May12_sed_USG_2_FD_169988 | JGI IMG/M metagenome (GOLD analysis project Ga0224511, IMG submission 169988) | Sediment microbial communities from San Francisco Bay, California, United States - SF_May12_sed_USGS_8_1 | ecosystem: Environmental > Aquatic > Marine > Sediment | place: USA...
CAAAGTCCACGCCCCCCCTAAGGTAAAATCCTGGACCCGCCACTGCTTATAGAAATAAATAAATAAATATTTTTTTCCATTTGCGCAGGCTTAAAGTAAAATAATAATTAAATTAGACAGACTCTTCAAAATATTCAAAACATTAAAAAAACTTTTTGGTTACGTTTATGAATGACTTCTTTGAAAGACATATTTCGTCTAATTTGTTTGTTGCAAATCAATTTCAGTTTCAAGTAATTAGCAAAAACGATATATTTTATTTTGGTTAACATACTTTTATTTTCACAAAAAGCAATACTTCAACATTTTACAGGCTGGCTGTCCAATCAATTATTTAGGAAATCTTAGAGTTGTATGTTTAAAAAATAAGCAGAAACTGATTAAATACAAATTAACCTTTTAATACATTTTTTATGTTAAAAATATACCACTCTAAGATGTCCCTCGTTAATTCATGGTGTTTAATACGGCTAAATGAGATATATATTTAGAGTTCTGCTTGACCGCGTGAAAGCCATGATATTGGCTAACAATTAATTGATTACAAATTAATAATATGTTTTATTACATAAACATGGTACATTAGAGATAACAAAACAATTTAATTGATTTGATTTCAACATTATTGATGGATTTAAAAAAAGAGAGACTATTTTGGGCATTTAGATCTGGTTCTCAACATCATCCAATTTGTTATTAATTAAAACTATTTTGAGGAGAACAAACATGTCTATTCCCTAATTGCACATGGTTGAGACTAAATCTTTAAGTCCCAATGCATTGAGAACTATAATGAGAAAGCATGTGTGCATAAAGCATTGAATAAAAAATCATTTTTTTTGCATCGAAATCGGTCTTCCTGATAATGTTTCTTTACCTTTCGGTTCGCAAGTTGGTGTTGGTTCGAAAGTTCCATTTGCATTGCATTGAATAATTGTGGTGACGTTTTCGTTTGATTCAGATCCAAGTAGTTTATAGCAAGGTATGCATTCCACATTTAAGGGTATGCCAAACGTTGACTGACTTCCTGTCTGTTGAACAATATGACTGTTTGGTGGTACACTCAGAGTACACACTGAAAAATACATAATATTTGAGTCGATTTGAGTGGTATTTTTTTAGTTTAAGAAAAAACATTTCTGCTAAATATGTCCTAGATGGGCGTCGATGTTGGGCGTATAATATGACCATTGCAGCTACATGTATAACAAAAACCAATGAGTTTCGACCATGCGCTAGTGGGCGACGATGGTGTGATATAGTCCATTACCATCAATTCAATCATTTAATTAAACCGAAGAAACTGCTTTTTTCTCCAAGACAGCTATGCTTCCTAAGGAATTTACCCTTCCTCATATAATAATGTAATTAGTTAACAGTTTCATGCTTTGTAAATAATTCGATCTTTATAAAGCACACTTTAGTTAGAATCTGCGCTTTTCTGATTTGTAAGTCAGTTAAGTTACAATAAAAACAATGTTGAAACACTAGGTTGAGAAAAGTAAACAACATACATACTAAGATGTTGATATCGTCAAAACATTTAAAAGATACTAGATGTAAAACATGTAGAGAGGAGATCTAAGAAACTGTTTTGCAGATTTGTCTTGAAAATACGCTATAAAACTCCTCATTATTGCATGCCCTTAACACCTTTATTTACCCTTCGGTTCACATGTTGGTGTTGGGTCAAAAATACCAGTTTCCTTGCATTGAATGATTGCCGTGACATTTTCGTTTGATTCAGTTCCACTTAGTCTATAACCAGGTATGCATTCCACAGCTAAGGGTATACCAAATGTGGTCTGAAATCCGGTCTGCTGGACAATATTACTGTTTGGCGGCACAATGAGGGTACACACTGAAACAAACACATGGCATTATCTATCAGGCACGAAGCTAATGTTTGCAAACCAACCAATATGTGTATTAGTTCACGTTTGGTAGCCGCCCGTTGTCGTCAATGTATCACATTTTTAAAATACATTGTAATATGAAGGACGGATGAAAACATACGGTTTTCTGTGTAACCGTATCAGGTTTCTTTACCTTTTGGTTCGCAAGTAGGCGTTGAATCGAACATGCCATCGGCATTGCACTGAATGCTTGTGGTGACATTTGCATTGGACTCAGATCCACTTATTCTATAACCAGGTATGCATTCCACCATTATGGGTGTACCAAACGTGGACTGAATTCCGGTCTGCTGCACAATATAACTGTTTGGAGGGACACTCAGAATACATACTGAAACATATAAAAACATTATCTGTACGACACGACGCTTGGGTTTGCAAACTACTAGTATTTAACTGTTCAAGTCAATGGCAATATATATTTTGTTTGGGTTTTGAAGATATTGATCCGCTCAGGTCTTAAAGCCAGCTGCAACTAGGCAGTCGGGACAATATGAGCAGTAGAAACAACAACAGCACGCTAGAATTTATATTTGACATGGGGTTAGAGGGATTATAAACAGAGAGCTATGTGGCGTGAAAATAATAAATCTACATTTTTTGTATTCAACATGTATATGAAAGTAAGTAAACACGTGATATAGAAACTATTTGATATTTGCAAGAATAATTTACATTCTTTTTTTATATATCTGGTACCAAAAAGACATTCAGTTAAATGAAAACGTTAATGACTTTAGAAATAAAAAGATTTATTTTTGTAGTTACATTTCTGCCCTATACGATATTCCTAATTCTGACATTTTGAAATATTATTCACTTAAAAGTTTCTTTTCACGCAACTTAAAGTCTCAAATTGAAGTAGAAGATTAAGTTTACACCGCACCAACTTACTTTTTGATAACATCAATCACAACAAAAAGTGACAATAATATGTAAATATGATAACCAAATTTTATTAATAAAACAAAAGTCGCAAGCGAAAAAAGACCCATGACAATTGGAAAACAGCTTGAGTTGAAGGTTATATTGATTGGAAATATATGTATATGTTACAGGGAATGTGTGCATCCAGGGAATTCACGTAATCCCTAACCAAGTCAGGGAATTCACGTAATTCCTGGTGATTTTATGGAATACATGAAATCCCTGATTGCGCTAGGGATTACATGAAATCCCTAAAATATTATTTCATTTTTACACAAATTCCCTGACTCGATTGCTGATACAGAGCATGTTGATTAGCGATGAAATTCTTACATTCAATGGCCATCAAGTAAACAATCACTTTAATTATTTACAGCAAAAAATAATACAAATGGCATTTTTGTTTTTATAACAATTATTATTATTATTATTGCCTTTATTCAAATATGCTTTATTTGATAAATAATTTATGTATGTAGTTAACTATATGAGGTTAAGTATAATGTGTGTGTATGGGGCCCTTAAGATCACTTATGTAATGATATGAGAAATTTCAATTATTTGCAGTTTTGGTCATCGCTAATTTATATCGAAATGGTGGACCCATTTTGAGTGTTCAAAATTACAAAATGCTTTAGAAGAAGTGGTTCGCGTCTTAATTATTTTAAAAGTTATGTTTAATTCTTTCTGTCTAACCCTTCTACGTGTAAATGATTAAGCTGGAGCTTGAATATTTTTTACAAGTCTTTATGTGTACTAAAATCAATGTGACCGACCATAAAAATATGTTTTCTACTTTGGGCATTTTTCAAAAAATGTGCCGATACCTTTATTTATTTAAAAGTTTAGCATTACTTAATATTTATTTAGTTTTGTTATGGTATGAGTACATCTAAAATTTCCTTCCTGTAACGGGATTTTTTTGCATTTTGTTAAATCATAATCACTGTATATTTTGTCCCATACTAAGCCTTATTATGTGCTTTTGAAAACGTTTAATGCCACAAGTACATAGCGAGAGACCAATTATTATTTATATTGCAATATGGAAAGAATTTTCCTTCCTGTCACGTTCTTTCTTGTAACGTTTCAATATTTTAAACAATTGAAACTTATATACTTCCATAAGAGTCAACATCTGCTCTGGAAAACCACTAGTTGCATTCTATTTTAGCAATGTGTATGTTTGAAACATCTAATTGAGCTACGTTCTTCCTTCCTGTAACATCATTTTCCTTTCTATAACAGAACTTTCTTTCCTGTAACGGGATAGTTTTTTTTTTTGAAAATTCTGTTCATTATTTTTTATATTTATTAATATCAGTATGTAAGGCTTTCTTTATTATAAACATACCGGTAATTCTAAATATAAAATAAAATTATGTAAAAAACCCTAAAAGCTTGTTTTCACTTTCAATATTAAGAACAATTTTAAAATCGATACTTTGCGATGTTAAGATTTTATCTCTCTTGTCATTAAATGTTATTTCTAAATAAAAAAGTTCTGTTTTTATTGTTACATGTCAACAAAATAATACATATCCAATGAAAGAAGCTGTAAAAAAGCTTTAAAAAAGAGAAAAAAGGCAAAATCTGATCTGTTACTGGAAGGAAAAGCATGTATGCTATCATTAAAATTCAGAAACAATATTTACAAATACATTAGTCTGTGAGGTCCCTCTTTTTCATCATGATGCTAGTTGAAGTTGGTACATGTATATCATTTTAAGTCATCATAGGGAAATATACAGACTGATGACTTCTTCTCTACAAATGGGGTTAAAAAGTGCACTTTAAAAATGCCCATGTACATCTGGCATTAAGCAACTCAAAATTAAATTTCAAGGTGTTTAAATTCACTGTACCCTTTTCCATGAAGTAAACACCAGACATGTCATCGGCCACGTCCAATACGTCTTGGTGGCTGTCCATACTCAGATAACAAGTCTTGGTTGCCTTGTTGTATCCAGCAACGTTACACAAGCCTTTCGTGTTTTCCTCATGACACTTTTGTACGCATTTGATTTTCGAATATTGCTGAAGAGTCATGCGGCTCGTTCCAACACATTTTCTGTTCACGAACCGGGTGTCCTTCTCTATTATTAATGCTCCACAATGCAGGACAATGAAAACAAGACCAATAAAAGTTATTTTTAAAGTTAAATCGAAAACCATCGCTGTCCCGTTTTTGTCGGTAAAACGATCAGTATTTGATGCAACACTATTCGTGTTTGTTTCTATCAAAATGGTTTGTATGGGCTACGTCCAGAATAATTAAAATAAATTTACGATTTATTTTAATAATGCAATCCGGTGGGTTTTAAAGAAACCAAACGCACGCCTCCAAGCAGTACGGTATGATATTACACTGCGCTAAACTAGGTAATCCAAACTACCAATCAATGCACCGTTCCGCAAATTTTCAAACTCCGCCCAAAGCGGTAGATTTGCTTTGATCTTGTGAAGGCTTGTGAAGGGGTCTTTCTTTTGTGTTTTCTAGGTCAGATTGTCACCTGACAATTTAATCCTAATCTATTGGATTAAAATTGACCATGTACTGTTATAAATCATAATGATTGACATTTGCGGAACGGTCCATTACTAGTGTTCTGAAAAGGAATACTCCTCCCTCGGAGGCGGTGCGGAAGGTTGTGCAAAACAGCTTATTTTGTCCTACTGAAAGTTAAGTGAGTGAAAATATTTACACTACCGGTATGTTCTAGCAAATAGTGTTCTTCTAGGCCATTGAATTTTGCAAGATCTTTTCCGACTGAACTTACCAGGTTGATTAAATAAGAATACAGGGCTCACTATGAAGAGAGCCTTGAGAAATGGAACAAGCACACTGTACCTATTTGTTTTTTCATTATTTGTAGTTGTCGGCGTATTGAGTTTGCTACAATGATAAGGGTTGAATTGTTAGATTTGTTAATCTTCCTTAAGAGTAATAAAAATAAAATATCGTTGGTAAGCGACATTTTTATTAAATAATATTTAGACGTATACATATAGGCACTGGGCATGTATTCACATAAGATGCTATTTTTTAAAGTTCGATTATACTTAAGGTCTCAAAATAATAACTGCTGACAAGGATCCCTCTTGCATCCCCCACATGGGTCCTTTATGGGCCCCATCTTATATTCATCTGGGGCAGTCCAGATGAGACCCACATGGATCACTGTTGCACCCCATATGGGTCCTTTATGGGCAGCCCATCTGGTACCCATATATAGGCCTAGAGACTCACGTTGGTCCCATATCAGTGGCGAATCCAGGATTTGACGTTAGGTAGAGCGTGGACTTTGTCAAGTGGAGAGGGGGTGGGTAGAAAATCATTGAAAGGGTTAAAGGTTGAAGTTAGTCATTTTTAGTGTGTTTTGGCCATTTTTTCTATTAAAACTATGCTTAAAATTAATCGCGAGCGAAGCTATCGAAAAAAATAAATAATTAACACTTTATTTTCTGAAGGTTGCATATTAAGTTATTACAGCAAGTATACAGTAATTTAAACTTATAAAATTTACAATACTGAGTATGGCCTTCTATTTAACTCTTTTTTTAATAAAAAAGCAAATTTATGAGTTGACCTGTCACCTGTTTCAGTGCTGTTTTGAATGGTAAACTTTTGGTTACCATAGAGGTGTAAAAATCTCGTAACCATTTTCACAATATAGTGTTTAATCATTTGCTACTAAAGTCCTCAACGCTTTAGATGAAACACCTGCACGAAGTGTTCGCCTTTTCTGCAGTTGGTGGACTTTTCAGATATTAGTGTTTGTATTCAGTACGGCATAGGTTTTGCAGAAAGAAAAACCCCAAATAAAACTAGGAAATTGACATTTCTAAATCGTTTTCTAAAATATTACTTCAACAGTTCTGTGTAAGTATGTATCAAACGAAAGTTCAACATTTACTTTGAAAGTTTGGCACGCTGTATTATGTACACTCTCACGAAGTTTTACTGCAAGAAAATGGTTGCTTCAAGTGTCATGCTTTTCGGATAATCTGTTTCACAGCTTGTTTCTGTTTTTAGTCTTATATGTTATAATGTTGAAATGATATGAACTCACTTGTTTAAGCAAAGTTCAGTTGAAAATAATTTCATATTTTACTTGCTATAAGTTATCAAGACGTAATTGTTTAAGTCAGCGTTTTTTTCCTTCTTTAAGTGGTACTGTAAAACGGACCCGTTCACAATTCGGAACGGACTTTCACAATTTCCCAACTGACCCTTTCACAATTGAATTAAAATTTCACATTACGAATTAAAACATTGCAATAACGTTCTAAAATCGGCATTTTTCGCCCACAAATTGCCATTTTATCGCTATTATTGTTTTCTTCCGGTTTGTCTAAAACCTGTTCATCACAGTACCGGAAAAATACTGGTACCCGATAGGTTACCGGCTCCGCATACATTGAATGTGAAACGTTTGCAATCTTTTGATATCCTGGTTTGTCAATCCTTCGACATTTAGGCCTAGTACATGGAACCAAATCATTCCCTTTTAGATTCCCACTGTCTGCTTCTGATCACAAGGCTAATGACCGGTATTTATTTGTTTTAAGTAACCTCTGAAACGATTGTCATATATTTTCGCGATGTCGCGTAATAGCAAGTATTACGTTAAAATATTATCCAAATCCGATGCATCGGCAGACCAGAAGAAGAAAATCAGAGAAAACTTTAAAAACATGAAACAAAGAGAAATCATATTGTAACTGATATCATTGAATGGATAATTAATTAAAAGATATATATGAAAGTGACTTATGTATATTGTTTCTCTCTTCTAGAATTATCCAAAAGCAATAAGCTCATATGATATCATTCAATATGCTTATGGATACACTTTTCACAAAAACATCTTTTTTTCACAATTTTCAAAAGAAACAACACAATTTTTTCACAATTTTCAAAAGAAAGGACGCGATTTTTTCACAATTGGTCTGGTACCGGACCCCTTCACAATTTTGGAAAAAACGCTGTCAGTACCAGTACTTGTCCGTCCTTATAAACAGAGACCATCGAGTTTCTGCTCTTGGCATCCATATAAGCAGGGTTTTCCCTGACGCACAAATTTGTGCGTTTTGGCGCATGTTTTCGACAAATGACCCGCAAAATGAACTTACATTGCGACACACTGGACGCACACAATGCTTGTCAAAATGAATTAATCCACAGCCATATTTTATTGTCTCCTTTAACATTTATCTTTGTCAGCTTGTCAAACTGTTGCAAAAAGCTTTTAAGTATCAATTTGCTTCAGTTAGACAAAGTATTTTGTAAATAAGTGTCCATTTATTGTTGTCTAAATACTGCTATCCGGTCAACCCAGACGATACATGTACTGCAGTAAGATGACTGGGAACCAGCAATTCTGCGTAGATAGACGCTGCTTCACATATAACATTTCTATATAGCGTTGCAATAGTATTGATCGCTATGTTTAGAACTCGGCTAAAACCGGTCCGTAAACACGCTAATTTTTAAACGTTTGGATGAGTTTTATATTCATTAATATTTTAAAACATGGTGACGTCATACATTGCAATATAATGATTTAAAGCAATATATGTTTGGCTTTAGAAACCAAACAGTCTATGGTTAAATGATTAGAAACACTACAAGATCAATTTTTACTACATAACATATGTTTAAAAGAGATATATATCTACAAGGGGGGGGGGGCAAATTGTGAAAAATGGTTTAAACACATTTAAATGTATAATGAGTTTTTGTTTTGTTTTAATAGTATTGAACATAATTGAACAATTCAGTTTTGTTTTTAAGGTGCAAGACTTTTAGTAATGTGATTATATAATGTGACCCCCAAAATTTACTAATGACCCCCAAATCCTACACCTTAGGGGACACTGGGACCCCTAGAAAAAATTGCACAGGAAAACCCTGTATAAGGCATTTTCCTCTAGGCCTTTTAAATGGTGCAAGTTCTAATAGAAATTTCATTGGCATCCTTCATTATATGCTAATGTTTCAAATGAGCACACACAAAAAATTAAGCCAAGAAAATACATGTAAAAACAAGAAGTACATGTACACCCCATTAGAAGTTATAATTGCTATCAGTTACAATTACTCTTAACCATTTCCATATATATTGGAATTTTATACAAAGTTTAATTTTGTCTGCAGGTATTGCGTTGCAGGTATTACATTGTTCATTCTGTATTATATGTTACAGTAACAGTCTGCGCGCTAAATATTTTTCTACTTTAGCCTTCTGGGCTATTAATATAAAATGTCCTATAGCCCAAATGAAATTGTAATAGCTCGAACTGGTTGTTCTGCACATGTATCTCAAAATTTTCAATTGACTGGCGGGCTATTTCAGACACATTTCTAATCAACCGACAGGCCAAATTATCGACTTGGGCTTCGGGCTTATAGACTGTACAGTAATAGTTTTTACTGATGAGGTCTGCATTTACAATACATTTACCCATAGACCATGCAGATCAGATTACTTATTAAGAAATTTATGATTTTTTTTAATGAAAACTTAACAAAACTAATTAAAAATATCATTTAAAAAGCATAACACATGTTTAAGCCACTTGCAAATGCAGGTACAGTTGGGGTATCCTTCATCTCAGTCGGTAGTTCGTTCCATAATTGTATACATGTACTAGATGTGGAAAGAAAAAAATTATGTGGTGTTTTGTTTTTGAGTGGGGAAAGAGAAATTTATTGTTTCGTGTATTTGTAAGTTGACTGTGATTGACCACTTTAACTCTCTGAGCATGTTTGTGACACTACTTATGTAGTGTTAGTCGTTTTCAACATACCATTTCTATTTTAAGTGTGAGGTGTTTCTGCCATGAGTGCCATATGGTTTAACAATATTTGACCTATATATGTTGTGTATGCAGCTTTTTACAGTTGTTTGTTTTGTGTTTTGACATTTCGTCCGATGAATCTCAGACTGTTTTTGACCTTGTTTGTAATAATGTTTATGTGAGATGACCAATTGAGGTTACTAATTATAGTGATCCTGAGATATTTTGCATTTTCAGTGGTTCTGAGGGTGGTGTCATGAAGTGTATATGGGAAGATAACTGGTTTCTTTGTGTATTCTGAGAACTTTACCTTAGTGAGGCCCAACTCACTCCAAATACATGATAAATTGGTATAAAACATTTGAATTTTGCCCAAAATACCTTTATATTTGATAATTCAATGAGTCTGGATAAATCAACATATGCATAGTTACAAATAACTTGTTTTTAGTTTAATGTTTTAATATTTTATTTGTGCCCTTATTTAAAACAAGATATTGAAGATGCAAGATATTTTCATCGGAACTTTGAAAAGGACTAGAGAAATATGGACATCAAGTGAGAAATAACATTAACTTTAAGCGACATATAAAAATTACAATAAAGTAAACAAGGTTATTGCTCTTCAAAGAATATTAACATATGTGTCTGAGTCTGACATTTTGGGTCCAATTGCTTATTTTAGGGATATTGAGAATTTGGTGTCGTTTTAAAGGGCTATGTTTGAAGATTTCAATTTTAAAAACAGAACAAAACTATTCCTATTATTTATGTCAATATCACCACTTTGAAGTAAATGCCTAAATCATCATAAACGGTGTACATGTCAAGTATAAAGGCGATACATTTTTATTAATACATTTGGGGTTAATTTAATGAGATAATTTTGCAAGGATATGATATATTTATATCACCTGTAAAGAATTTTGTCACTGAAAAGCTTTTTACAGTTTTTGTGGGCTGGTGAAAATCCTCTTAAAAACATAAAAACTTGATGCATTATTTTAACGTCATTTTACTAAGTGACGTCATTTGAGCATTTGGACCAAAAGTCACACGTCGGGTCACATATATGGAATAACCTCTGTTTTTGACACTTTGCAAATACCTAAGTGACTATGGCAATTTTATCTATTATTCCACAACAAAAACGTAGTGAGAATTTTGTCGAAAATATTCAAGGCTATATAGTCCCATAATTAACATATCGACAGAATGCTTAATATGATGTCCTATGTTCTGACAAATGTGGGAAATCATGTCATGTCAAATATTGTACATGCATGTAGTCAGCGACAAACAAAAAATCCAGTACTCTGGTTGACCCGAATGACATTGTGACATTATGACATTACGTAACTTCCAGCCTTTTGTCAGACTAAACAAAATTTCAGATGGCTCGACAAACTGTCGATATGTCAATTGATAGGACTCTCATATAGAGAAAACTAAAATCTTCAATTTTGGCATCACTTGAGAACAGAATACATGTAAAGAGGTTTTATATAGTTACAGGTGTTTTCAGTTATTCTTTAAAAAACATGAGTACCTGTTTCAACTTGGCTGTAAATAGTGACTGGGCAGAGCCAGAGAACAGTCTAGTCTCCTTGATCTACAGTCCAACCTGTGTTTAGTGACCCTATTTGGTAGAGAAATGAGAAAGTCACATCTGATAGGGAGTCTTTAAATCAAGGTTGTAATACATTATCAGTGGCACACCATTAATCAGTGTGTTCAACAATCTAAACAAGAAAATAATTCTGGTGTCTGTATTACATATACATGTGTGTATGTACATGTTATTAAAATACATAAAGAAATTCGATAATAAAATGCAAAATACTGGTTAATAATGTTATACATACAGTATTGATATCTTTAAAATAAAATTCTAGATAAAATGTCTTAATGTTAAAATGACAGTCTCATTGACAATTTTGTGGGTCGCTCTAATTTGCGGACGGATTTGCGGACAATATGAAATAAGTTGAAAACTGCGGACCTTTGTATATTTGAATAAAATAAAATATTTCTACAAACAAAAAGGCTACTCAGTAGTGTATTTTGTTCATTTGTATTGTATATATAAGTTCATCAAAAGCATGGTTTCTAAAAAATGTCTAGATCAAGCCGCAAGATTCTAATATTACAGAACTCCGTGTAGTGGACCAGTGACTGAGGCGTTTTCCTTCTTTCTGTATAGTGTCCACAAAAATCGATAATTTTTCTTTGTGTATGTCGTCCGCAGTTTTCAACGTATTTCATGTTGTCCGCAAATCCGTCCGCAGTTTAGTACATGCCCAATTTTGTGTGATGACGCTGTTAATATTGCACTTCTTGGCTTAACGAACTCGCTTAGTTTTGTCTGTTTGTATTTTACTTGAAGCATGAACATTTACTTCATCATCCAAATTTTGCGGTCCGGAAGTGGCGTTTTCTTCATAAAATCAAATGATAAAGTCGAGCTGCTGTTTCTCAGTTTTCGCACCTATCAACCCAGACCGTGGTGGTTGAGCTTTGAGAGAGATGATTGCGTCACAATGGAATGTAGCTTCACACCAATATCGCGCTCGCCGCGTGTTATTTGCTGTTTGATCGCTGATATTTTTCTGTTCCAACGAGAGATGTGTACGTTTTTTGTCATGTTTGCAGCCATTTTTAACAGTCTCACAAAATCACACGAGAACAAGAAAAGTAACTCTTGCTGTACTACCGGTTACTTCCCTTGCGAGGGGCTGTCTCAAAAGTTGTTAGAAACAGTGAAAATCGTCGATTTGGAGCAGAAAATTAAGGTCGCATCTGACAGTTTGTCTTTAAAAATAGTGCAGACATATAGGAAATAGTGTTGGGAGGAGTCAGCTATGGTCGTATCTGCCAGGAAGTCGCTTAAAATAGTGCGTCGCTACGCCAGGTTGGACTGTACATCTATAACATTTTTTCGCAAGCTTCTGTTTAAGAGCTACATGTATCAAGTGTCCTCAGATGACAAAAAGGAAGACAAAAGTACAGAAGGAAGTTGATAAAATCCACTGCAGCTGCGTACCACCATCATGTCATATCATGCTCAGCATCCCATGTGCACTTTAATCAATGGAATTGTGTAGCAAAGATTACTAAAGAATTCACATTTTAATGTTCATAACATATTATTTATTTTGAATTTCAGATAGATTTAACTCTAAAGCCTGTCAAGTATCATGTCCAAGGGGAGCCAGCCTGGTCAACACTATGGTGTTGTAGATCTTGATGAGGATGATCGTGACGATGCGTGGAACGAGCGCGACTACCCACCGCCTTACTCTGCCACTACCGTGGCTCACGAAGAGGAGAATACAGAAATAGGCTTTCAACGGGCATACCTGTTCAGTGTCAATGGTGCTTTGAGATGCATTGAAATTGTGAGTCGATTTTTAGTGTATGTTTTATAAGGTTAAATCATAATTT
>Ga0224511_10002066_pt1 | contig 13091 bp, 9 predicted proteins | sample SF_May12_sed_USG_2_FD_169988 | JGI IMG/M metagenome (GOLD analysis project Ga0224511, IMG submission 169988) | Sediment microbial communities from San Francisco Bay, California, United States - SF_May12_sed_USGS_8_1 | ecosystem: Environmental > Aquatic > Marine > Sediment | place: USA...
CTATGACTGGTTTGCATAGAAAACATAGTTCATTGGTTTTGTAAGTGCTTACAATATGTTTTAACCTGAGGGAAAGTAGTTCATTTTAGTAAATGGTTTATCCTGTACTCGTTTTTCCTGTTTTGTAGATAAAATATGGTGTAGTCTTTTTCAGATTTAATATTTGTAACTGATTTTTTCTTTAATTATAAATAATGTACATAACTAAGATGAATTTTCACTCTATTCAGAAGCTATTCATTTCAATAAATATTATGTTTCACACCAAACACAGGTCCCTGACTTTTTGGTTTTTACCAATAAAACTGATGAAAGGGAAGGCCCTAAGGGAAAGCATAGCCTTCACGAGAAAAAAGCCTCCTTGGTTTTATTGAAGCTGTTCATCAGTGGAATGAAAGATGCTACACCACTAACGCCCCCTAACGCATGAGCGGAACTTTTCAAATGTCAACAACATACAATACATGAATAAGATTTTCGTGTATGACACGTGTATGATATTCGTCTGTTTACGTGCGTTGGTGACGCTGTCGTAAACACTAAAACTAGTAGCATCGCCAGACAGAGACAATTAGGAGGCAAATAAGGTGTTTGTTCGTTTAATTTTTAGAGGGAATTTTATCACGAAATAAACCATCTATATATTCATTCCCTTAATCCTTTGGATTAAAATTGAACATTTACAGTTATAAAAGAGCATGATTCGCAGATGGGAAACTGACTATTTCAAACATTGTTGAAATATCTCTCTCCTTTATTTGTTTTCAAGTATCAAATATATGAGTGTAAAATATATTCATATGTTTCGAATTAGTAATCTCATTTTAGGATATAACAAAGATCCAACGTTCGCAAGCGACAAACATCTGCATCAGTCACACTCTCATAAATAACTATAGTTATATGTTTGTTATTTTCTTTGATTACGATACCCCTACAAGAGTAATAAATTGTCCTATTCTATTAAATATTATGATCAAAGTAAATATGTCTTTGATGAGTTCACATTACATTAGTAAACATGCATTATTGAGAGATGGATATAGCTACAGTAATGTGTTAATTTCAATAAAGTTTTAGCACAAATTAATAACACAAAGACGTGGCAAAGTAGAACAATATATGCCATAATTACACTTAGAACGTCGTTATTTCAAATGGTGTTGAACACAAATTTCTATGTTAAGTACATTTGAAAATGTGCAAACTAACACGGCGATTGTGCTGTAAAAACACAACACCACAAATCATCTATGGATAGTTTTACAAGCAACATATTTTAACTGACATTATTAGACAAACAAGAACTTCGTTAAGGTTTGCGTGCAGTGCAGTAGAAGTTTTAAGTTTGCATGATAAAATCCATTATGATAATAGATTAACATTTTGTGCTACATAAAATATAAAAAATGCGCCATTACGAAATATGTTTAATGTCATTATGTTTAATGAACACGAATGATATTATAACGAGCTCGCAGTGTCAAATAGGTGTAATGTCCTCATAGAAGAGGAACGCAACAATGATTTTAAGCATTAATTCCTACAATAAATGAGTACAACGAGTTTTCCTTTGAACTTAATTCTTATCAACTTTTCTAAAATATCGGTTAATATTTTAAACAGACAAAAACATACTAAATAAATAGAACAACAAAAGTGTCAGTTTTTTCCACATTAATGTAGAGAGAACGATTTCGCTTGACTTAAATGACAAACTTAAACTTTGTTTCAAGTGAAACGTCCGAATTTTTAAAAAGGACTGCAATATTACATGTAACATTGCATAGAAGAGTTGCACATAACCAATTGTCACGAAGTACTCATTATAAAAGTTCATAACATCTTCAACTTTGGTTGTTAAAGTCATTGCAAGTTTTACAAAGTATAAATGTTCGTGAAAGTATTTAAGGATCTTTCTCTGTTGTTCTGTTCTTCATTTTGCTACGAAGAGATTTATCGCTTGTTTCGTATTTTCGTAATTATTTGCCTTAGGGTTCATTGATTGTATTCTTCGATTCTACTTTATTACCACATTATGAAGTGCATATATCACAGCTGTATATCAAATTACAGACATGTGTGTATATTGTTAAGAAAGTGTTCAAAATGAAGAACGCAGGCAGTTCATCATGTTATTGTATTTCATTAAAATAGATTAAAAACACTCTTTAATATTTGCTGTCGTCAGAAAATTACACTTAATCATCTTTTGTGACGAAAAGGCAGATACTAATGTTGTTGTGCTCTTTGTTTACCTTTGAAAATTTAGCTCAAAGGTTTAGATCCATTTCGACGTTTCTTGGAGAAGTGAAAATAATATGTAGTGTATGTCTGGCGACTAGATACAAAGGGAACTTAATATGCAATTTACCATTTTTTGGATAAGATATTTACTTTTGCGTTATTCTTCCACTCTTTTCTTTCTTTTTAAGACCGGTAATATGACGGCAATTTTGCTGTCAAATTATTTCTAAGGGTACTGCAAATTCCAGTAATTTTATTTCCTTCTTATTGCATGTTGCACGCATCAAACAGTTTCACATAAAACACCATTTGTTATCTTTTTTCATCAAAAAGTTGACTTACAAGGCTTTAATATAATAAAAAAGAAAAAGAAAATAAGCTGTAGATGGACTTGGCAATATGACAATACGTTTCATAACATAACGGAAAATTAATCAAATATAACGCTGAAACATATTTACAGCGGTAAGTTTAAGAAATTTAATATTATCTTAGCAATTTACGAATTTAAGCATTTGTTTGTTGTTTTCGTTGTCGTCGTCGTCGTTGTTGTTGTTGTTGTTGTTGTTGTTGTTGTTTTATCATTCAAAATTAAGGTACACGGTTTTATTTACCTTCTCCACAGAAGATAATAGTTGTCCAAGAAGTATTTCTCGGCATGATATTAACCCAGACATGCCATTCATGCAATGTTGCCATAGGAAGTTGTTAACCAAGACTGATATTTCATTTTCTTCCCTGTCGTCAAATTACACAATGCACGCATACCACATGAACCTGTTGTCTGGTGTTGCTTTTTCATGTTACTCTGAACACACTACAATAAGGGCAAAGTATTAGATAAAGTTACACAGTCAATTTATAAACGTAGAGGAAAATGGACCTTGTGTCATACAATTGCATATAAAAACACCATTCTCAAACTGTCAGTCTTGATCATATATAACGACACATGGTCTACTTAAATGTTGTGAATAAGGGTTATAATTATCATGTGCCAATTAGACCTAGAAATTACAAAAGAAAGCATAGGTCATGTTTGTGATAAACCTTATCACACAAACAAAAAGAAAGTACCGGATGGTGGAGGCGTTTGCAGTTTTGCAGAACGGTGCATTGTAGACTAAACAAAATATTGACACGAATTACAAAGATCAATTTTGTACAACCGTCATGTGCTATTGTATGAACACGTGTTCTGTATAGAAATGTTATAGAGAAAGGTCTAGACCACGCTATGGAAATTGTGTATAAGATAACATGTGCTTTACATTTTCTGAACATTTTTGTGTATTTAGATACCCTTGTAATGGAAAATTGTTTATTCATACCCCTTTTAACAAATGGTTTTGTTCTGAAGCTCTGTATTTAGGCATAACAAACATAAATGTGTTTCTGGTAACCCCATAACATTTTAGATAAGGATTCATTTTTTATTTTTTCTTATATTTAATTTATACAAATACGTTTTTTGTAGACGTTAAGAAAACACGTCTGAAATCTCATATACTAGGTAGGTTCGGCCTACGCAAATGAGAACACCGTTTTCGGCAGTGCGTGTGTTACTATATTGCACTGAGTACAAAATAATTGTTTTATCATTTCAGGTAACTAATGAAGACAGACATGATTTTCGATCCTTGCAGCGCTCAAAAAGAAGTGCAGATGGACATATAGGTATGTAGAACAAATAAAAATGTGTCGTATTTCGAAGCGTCTAAATTACTAAATACTTGGTATAGTAGTATTTCAATAACATTAAAAGAGTAAATCAAATACTCTTTTTATCTTATGGTAACCCATAGAAAGCTAAACAGATGATTATTTGTCGATACTCATAATAGTTGTTATACGGTATTGTTTTTTTATAAATACCTAGTCTATAATAATTTATTTATACAATTCATAATGTTAAAGATTTAAAGACACAGCAATTTAACTTCAAATAGTTCGACGTTTTGCATCATTCATTTTTTCAATTACATGCACACATGTGTAAATGTGTAATAAATGTGTAAATATGTTACACAGTTGTCATAACTGTGTAATTGTCTAAAACATGTGTAACTCTACTAATATGTAAAACAATTGTCGTAACTGTGTAAGTGTGTAAAATGCGTAACAAATGTATAAACGTTAAAAATAGCTTTCTTAATAAGTCATGTACTTTTCTAGGGTGTATGCACATGCAGAGTTTTCCCGGCGACCTATCGTACGTTTCTGACGGCAATCCAGCTGTCTGTGGCTTATATCTGATTGGTCAACCTGATCAGCTGGTAGAGGTCATATTTGAGGACGTCAGCGTGACATGTGCTTCCGGCGGTGCTGTTGCAGTAAGTAGTGTTCCATTCAGTTGAGGTTTATTAGTTCAACATGTGTACGCGTTTGTTTACAACGAGGTAATACCAAAGCGGTAAGTCCATATCAAAGCATTCTTGAATTCAACAGTACTAGTCTCCGCACTAGACAATGTTCATCGTCATCAGAGTTAGCTGATACAGATATTATAATATAACGTATCACATTTCAGTACTTTGACGGATGGGAGTTATCAAACGAGGCCTTCCCTGGTGATTTAGACCACCCTTTGTCCTTCGCCGATAGGTAAGAGTAATTTGCATAAATAAAAGGGTTTGTCCTATATGTACATAAATGAACATTGTAGTTAGCCTTTTCGTGCATAGATTGGGAGCGTCAGTGGTGTGGCATCTTTCATTGCCAGTAATGAATAGCCTAAAAAAACCGAGGCTGCTGTTTTCCCATTCATGATATGCTTCTTGGGGGCTTGCCCTATTTATCAGTTTAATTGTATACCGCATTTTACCTGGTAGGACTAGATTTTGATTTTACTGCGTTTCATGTTCAACACACGTTTTGTCTTATCACGGCAATCAATTAATATACTCTCATACTTCTTGTCGCGTTCACACGACTATAGAGTTATCAGTACACAATTCGCATTTTTATGCCAGTAACGGACAACTACCTTATCTGAGTCAAAGACAGGACGCCAATGTTTTTAGAAACCGGGTGGAAATATATGGTTAATTGCCACATAATATGTATGGCTGGGCTGTCAATCGAACTCACGACCCTTGAACTGACTGACCACCGATCAAACCGACTGAGCTTAATAAATGACATAAATAGCCTGTATTTCTAGGTACCAGATGTTTTGCTCAGACGAAGGTATACCCAAGAGCAAGTTCGTGTCTTCACAGAATGTGGCAATGCTTCACTTCCGCGTGCCAAAGGCGGGCGAAGGATTCAAAATTAGAGTCAATTTTGTGAAAAACCCACAGCGTAAGTGAAATTTCGCTTTGGGTAAACAGTTTGAACTAATTTTCTTCTTCAGAACGTCTTGTTTTACGCAAATGTCTACGACTACATATGGTGTCTGTTGTGGAAGAGAATTAGTGAACGATGTGCTCGTTTTTTTTAATATTTTATGAAATTATCTACAACCTAAATATTTCCAGATGCCTTCAGGAGAAATGGATGACAATCATAAAACATTTATACGTCACTGTGTAATGATATCTTGTACAATAGTGGCGTCTGTTTTTATTTCTTTGAAATGTTACATATTTTGTTATAGAACAGGACCCGATTTCTCGAAAAAGATCATCCCGTTATTGGTGGGTTAAGTCGCTTTTAAGCGACTTAAGTTGCTTTTAAGAGACTTAACCCAACAATAACGGGGTAATCTTTTTCGAGAAATCGGGACCAGAACTGATGAATTATTATGTGTATTCTAATGTTATCTTAGTTATACTTTGTTTTCTTCCCATTTATGTTCGATGACAAAACATCAACGTCATTTCTTGTGATAACTGTAATACAGTTGTTGTACACCAACACAGAAATGGTAATACAATTGTTGATCATCAACTCAGATAATGTCTTAAGAAAAGTTGTGACAACATGACACCCATACAAACACAATTACTGACCATATTGATACATTATATGTTCACGATATCGTAATAAACATGGTATAAAATTCGTAATAACCGTGTGCTAGAGGCATATAAAATAAGAGAAAAATCTATTTCAATTATTCATGAAAGCTAAGTGCAACATTTTCATTACATAAAAATATGGTGTCTTGTATTTGCACCACCTAAACTGGACTGGATTTTCATTTTGTAATCAACACTCACGTTCAAGTTATATTACTGTAAAAACATATAATTTTATATTCGCGCTGCACAAATTTAGCGCATGTTATTTGGAAGGAAGCTGATATTTTATATTCAAAGAAATATTTATAAAATAAAATATGTATACATAAATTGTGAATCATAATTGTTAATTAGTAGGTTCATGTAAAAGTGCGTTTTCGGCGCACTTGTTTTGGCTGGCCTTTTTGTATACATTGTATCTTGTTTTTCTCATAACTGATCTAGGCCATTTGTGTATTTGTGTAAATACCAATATTTGTACGCAGGATACCACGCCGTTCTAGCAGAGAGATCAGCTACGATTAAAGTAGTTATCCTTAAATACACTATTGAACGTCCAAATTGTTGACTGATATCCTAGCCTTTTGGTACGCGCTGGACGTATAATCCTTCACGTGCCGACTCGTACGGGGGTCGAAACTGCTCGAGACCATATCTTCTTTTGTTTTGTTTTTTTAAATACACATTGAACTTACCCAAATTAAGCGCCGAGTATTTTTTTCTGCTAGTTCTTGTTTGGACTAGTGCCGTTATCTGTTGTTTCACACCAAACATTCAATAGAAAATAAATAGTACAGATTAAACATAGCATATTCCATCTGAAAATTATTCAGCTTGCAATGCGGTCGGCACGCTTTTAAGAATGGGTCCTGACCATGCAGAAATACGGTCAGCCACGTAACGTCACGGAAAACCTCAAACATCAATACCAATATTGAACAAACAGGTCGTGTTTGTCCCTCTTTTTCAGCTTGCAATGCGGTCGGCATGTTTGAGGAATGTGTCCTGACCATGAAGAACTACGGTCAGCGACGTAACAACACAAACATTATTGCACTAACGCACTAACCATAATATTGTGTGTTCAATTCTTCAGCTTGCAATGCGGTCGGCATGTTTGAGGAAGGGGTACTGACCATGAAAAACTACGGCCAGCGCCGTAACTGCACCGTGTCCATCATCTTCCCCGAACAGATCCATCTTGTGAACGTGGATGTTGGTGTGACGGCAGAGAACAGCATAGCTGAGGCTGAAGTTGGGCTCACCGATCAGGTTTGTGTTAGTTTTTATCTTGAAAATTACAATGCTTCATGGCACGCAAAGATATTCTTCGATCTAGAAATAGGGGACACAGCTGTCAAAAGCTTAACAGAAGTTAAAGTGGGCTCACCGATCAAGTTTGCCTTGGTCTTTATCTTGCCACATGTACTGTTCTATGTTAAATGTACACTATAGTAATGATTTAGCTCATATAAAAGTACGTCAGTGGACACAAATGGCAATATCGTTACGGAGGCTGGCATATATATTTCCATGAAAAGTGACAGCCAGTCTACTGGCAATCGTGACATAGCCATAGCAAATTAGTTCATAAATCAACCTAACACAGTTCAGGACTCAAACCTTATCGACACAGATATGTGCGTGTGAGTCTTGATTACGGTCTGAAATACCTCAAACAATAAAACACGATAAAGTAAGTTCAGCGATGAAACCAACTCAAACCTTATCAATGAGCTAAATTTCAGCCTACGTTACGCTATTTGTTATATCGATGAGGTCACATAAGATGACCACAATCTTCTTGAAAGCATAGTTAAAGTAAGCTTCAATCACTTTAGCTGAACACTGCATCTCTCCGTTTCGTTATATCTATTGCAATATAATCTTAATACTTAACATTTTGATAATATCACTGTATAGGTTTGTATTACCAATATATGAATACATGTGATATAAAATATTATATTTAGTCTATTAAATGCTTTTATTTCCGACTTTATTTTTCTTTGAAAACCCGTTGTCTTTTCCCAGACTGTGTTTACGGATAAAAAAATTGTTGAGGTTGTTTAATACTAAATTGAAAGTTATGTTTTGTGTGTTTTTGAAAAACATGACCTTTAACCTCAGCGTTACCAACTATGTTTGATTTGCCCCGATGTTGTGCACTACCATTTGTTTTCTTATCTTGAGATTGTGTCTGTGCAGCTATCCACTTTTAGGTCTTTTGAGAATAATTTCCAATTTCAACATGTGTTTTAACCAGTATATGTACCGAGCTCTTACGTATGACCAAATACTTGGCATTGCCTTCGAAAGAAAATTGACATCAATTTAACATCACCTTTAAAATCTGTTTGAAATTCACCGTTGATAAATTGTTTAATGGTTATATGTTTTATTTTAATTCCGAGAAATCGAATTAATATGTTTTAATACGTGTAAGATTCCAAACGTAATAATAAATGTACATTACAAACTATAAGTTAATGTCATGTGATTACATTTAGTCCAAATGTTCACCGGTCTGTTAATAGACTACTTCAGTGATGTTTTAAATATAGACAAAATTATTCAAAAAGTCTCAGTACATTGAATTCAAGTGAATTCAAAATATTTAATGGAATTTATAGTTCATGTAAAAAACAATACTTTGCTTTTTAGCTGTAAACTATGGAGTTGATATTGACATCTCAAATCATAATAGACCGAGGCGATCGATATTCATGGACCATATCACAGCATATTTCGATGCTAAAAAGCAAACAAAAATGTTTAATGTGTATTCGCACATGGGCAGCAGGTCTTTTTAAGTAAAAAGATGATTTTTCCTCAGCAAATCTTAAATAAAGACCAAATACAATTATTCATAAAAAGCAGCAAACCCGTTATTATGTTTTTGTAATTTCTCTTTTCCAGCTGTCCATGTTCTTGTTTTTCTATTTCACAAACCATACTATATATGTTGTCTTATACTCATATTGTACAACTGGTACCCCATTTGTTGTTTCCAAACATCCACATTACCCATACCCATTTCAATCCTCGCGCATGCGCACATTCAATCTACTCATTTCCGCTTTCGCTTTCGTTTTCCCCTCCCCCTCTCCTAACACGTGTCTAACACTTCGTTTCCGCAGCAGTGTAATCATTACGGGGGAGCCGATTATGTGCAACTGCTTAACGGGAATGGCCTGGACACGACAATGATGAGAACACACGGCCTGCTGTGCGGGATGGACTCTAAAAACGGTGAGTTTGTTTTTCTTTTCAAAGTCATATAGGAATCTTTCATTTGTTCCATGTGTGGATGGAAAAATCCATCCCGAAGGCGTAGTGCAGCATAGGTGGTGACGAGGCTTGCCTTGTTATGTTTTGTGTTCTTAGCCTTTTGAAAGCTACGTTTGTTCAAGTTCAGAAGATAACACAGTGCGGTGCAAAAGCCAGTGCGGACTAGCACAACATTTAGACAGTTCTGTATTGACCTATTGCTTGAAGGCTTACTTCAAATAAATGATATTTTGGATCACATTTCAGTTGATACGCCTTTCAGTGTTTTTGCAGAGAAAGCCACGTTTGTCATTGCATGTCAACACAGCGTAGAGAGCATTGTCTCCATCGGTGAATTACACAATAGTGTGACATGCATGTATTGTACACTTTGTTTAACTCTGCGAGACATACATATTAACTAGGGTTATCTGTTTTCAGAGAAAGCTACGTACATACGCGGTGCAAGAATTGTCTCCAGTTCCATCAACAACAATATTGATACATTATGAAAATGTTCTTGAGAAAATTCTTAACCAGATGTATTGTCACAAGTGTTGTGCTATTATATGTTTTGAAGTATGTCTTCCAAAAAACCCACGTTAGTGAATAGTTCCAGAATTGTCTATAGTTGCACACTAGTAGTCAACAATATTGAGACATGTATAAGATATTTATGGGACGATTCTTTACGAGATGTATTGTTACAAGTTTTGTGCTATAATATTATGGTTTGAAGTATGTGTTTCAGTGTCCTTAAATTAGCTGTATTCTTAACCTGGTTCGGGTGACAACACATCGTTGATGGAATGGTCTTCAGTTGCATATATAACAATATTGAGACATTTTAAAGATACTGTTGGGGTTTTCGTTACCAGATGTATTTCCTGTTTTCCAGAGAAGGCCACGTTCGTGCTCGGGTGCCAACACAGCGTGGTGCGAATGGTCTCCAGTGGTGAATTCCACAACACCGTGACCTTCCTGTACTCGCCTCCTCCGGTGGTGGACGAACACCAGACCACATGCTAGATGTCGACCTTATGTCGGTTGACCAATGTGAGCTCTAAGTACAATGTATGTCCCTTTGGAAGAAATGCGATCTATAGGGATCGCTTTGTCCGTCCGTTTGTCCGTCGGTCATGAAAACTTAATGTTGGCAATAATTTTTCTTAATATTTATTAATCAAACTTTCAAATCATTTTGCGGATGACGCCATCTTTAGGTCAAGGTCATATTTGTTGGAGTTTCATACCTGTTGTTAACCTCTAAGTACGTCTTTTTATAAATACAAGGAAATCGTTTGGTCTAACGATCTTATATAAGTATATGTGCTTGCCAAAATGCGTTGGACAGCGCTATGTAGCGTTTCTTTGTTTAATACATACGAACATGTGTATCGTGTTCATTCTTAAGCATTTGTGTTTCACTTGCTGAGATATATTGAGGTTAAACTTGTTTCTTTACTCGTTGACCTCTGTTCCAAACGATTGCTTACGAATTTAATTCTTTTTAACTACTATGACTATTTTTACAACAATAATATTATTATTCATATAATAATAATAATAATAATAATAATAATAATAATAATAATAATAATAATAACAAAAAAAAAATAATAATAATAATAATAATTAAAGAAACACAAATAATATAATTATTTATATACAATAATATTATTATGGATACAACAATCATATGACTGTTTCAGGTTTGTGCTTCACTCAGAAGAAAATCAAACGATCACGAAGTCTCGTCGTTTTCACTGTTTAACAATAATGACTTATTTTGTGGTTTGAAGTATTCTTTCTAATACACCAGTATAAAAACAATGTGATGGTGAATTGAGATGGTTTTAAACATGGCGCAATAAAAAGTGGATAAAACGAAGTGGTTGTTGTGTTGTTGTACGTACCCTTTTGCTGCAATAACTTTCAAAGCATAAATGGCAATTCCTATGTAAATAAATCGTAAATAAGATTCCTGTGTGAGGAAGATCTGATATCTGAAGAAGAACTTGTATACAAGTGTTTTGTTGACATTTGACCTAACCGTGTTTAATGTTATTGATATACGTTTCAAAACACACTTTTTCCTAACGAGTAACACTGCCATTTTCAAGTGTTGCTAATGTGTCATTCTGCCGTTTACAATTGTTGATAATGTGTTTTACAGCCGTTTATATGTAAAATGTGTTTTGCTTGATACCAGCCACACAGAGCTCAGGCAAATGTTTCAATATAGAAATAAAATTATGTAATGTTCAAGATAGAGTGGCTAATGACTGGGCGTACTAGTATGTATTGAAAGAAAAATAACACATTATGACGGAAAGGCAATTAGTATTTATGTCAAGTGAAAATTAAATTCAATAAACGGAAATTTCTTCTCCAAAATACACATCAGTGTGGCAACAAACGCCAAAGGAGAAGCGAAGGAATTGACGACAACTTGAAAAATGCCCTACTAAATTGTTGGGTGCTAAGATCCATGGAAATTGGTTGAGTATAATTAAAAAGAATGGAAACTTACAATAATACTGCCTATCACAACAAGATTTGCCGTGATTTAAGCCCGTTGCAGCAACTGAAACAGTAAACGGCAACTGTGCATCATAAAGGACCTTTGTCCACAGTTAACGTTGATCATTTATAATGTTTAATTGTCAGGTGTATATCCAATGTACTAGGACTAAACATATCAGTTAACAATCTAACCTTGTAAATACAAAAGGCAAACAATACCGAACAACTAAATTCTGAACGACCTAGCTACCATGGTAGGGCCGATATACATTTAAAAATCGGGCCGACATCGGCTCTTACATTGGTCCGATATCGGATGTGGAACAAGGCGCTATGTCGCTCCGACGTCAGCTGCATATCCAACGATCCTATCGGTCTGACGTCGAGCCGCCTTGATGTATACTAACTTTATTTAGAAGTCTAAATGTCGCTGGCACAATTTCCAGCGGTGATATCACTATAACACTTACAATAGTATTACCATTGTAAATTTGTAAATATTTCAAACTAATTAAATAATGATGGAGTGATTTGATTTGTCAGCCACTATTAATCTCCATTATTCCAATTATATTATACAATACTAAGCAACATTTTCCTTAGTTTTGTCCATTCACATAATATTTATATTCTATATATAAAGAGCTGTTTCACATAGTTTTACTTTTAACCAACGCAATTAAATAATATTTAATTATATTTTAATTTTTAAAGATCAGACAGGAAGTAATTTTAATCCGATTACCTCCTTTGTATTTAAATATATTGAATGAAAATAAATGTATTCTATTTCACAAATAAAAACAAACATTAAAAATAAACAAATGTGGCACGTTAAATGACATAACCAGACAAAGTGTCATATCATTGCTGATATAAAGTTCATTAATCTACCTGTAATGATGCAAATGTGTGAGTGTTTTTTTATTCGGAGCCGATGACCTTAAGTAACATTTTACGTGGTAAGGCAATGCAATAATGTCTTGGCTAATTGGTAACATAGAACTGAAAACACGTGCGCCTAACCGGCGGTATGCAGTTTGAGATATTGCATCTGAAAGTGCCTTTAGTAAAACATTGTAG
>Ga0224511_10002067_pt1 | contig 13089 bp, 5 predicted proteins | sample SF_May12_sed_USG_2_FD_169988 | JGI IMG/M metagenome (GOLD analysis project Ga0224511, IMG submission 169988) | Sediment microbial communities from San Francisco Bay, California, United States - SF_May12_sed_USGS_8_1 | ecosystem: Environmental > Aquatic > Marine > Sediment | place: USA...
TTTTTTCAAGTTTAGCGAATCCAACTGTGATAAAGACCGCCACTTGGGAAAACAATAAACGCATTACTTATGTCTGGAGTGTCCAGTGTCCACCTAAGACTATCTTGCGTGAAATCGAAAAGTGCTAGACTTGGTGATGTAAAATCTTATTGTGTATGTAATAAAAATGTCTGCAAACTCGCCCTACTTTACAACTGGGATCATTTGTTTGGTTCATGTTGTTTTTCACGACAGCTCCTTTACATAGCTGGCAAAAGTAGAAATGCTATCGGCAAACATACCGTTTAAGTGTATGTCACTGACATTATTTTCATGTACTCAAATTTTATCTTCTAAAAGGAATACTTCATGTACATATTTGAAAACATATTTTGTCGTACACATACACATTCTGTGTGAAAGCCTTTCTGATTTCTTTTTGGATGAATTTTGATAGATTATGTTAAATTATTATAAAACGGCGTAAAATAAACAAATAAACAATCTTACTTTTGATGCTTATAAGATTATTGAAAAACACTATGATGTAAAAAACCACATTTGGTCCATATGTCGTGGGGGCACACGATTAAATGTGACAGCTATACATGCTTGACTCTCATATCTAAAATACAAAAGCTACATTGGTAAAGAGGGAGGACATATCTATTAATATTCCTATAGCTTAACTACAAGACGAACTGAATTATTTAATTAAGCTACGCAATGAAACTGATATAACCGCATTGTACAGTCAGAGGCGCATGTCTCATATGCCATAAACCGCCTAGATTTTACCTTATACTGACGTTTGAAGACTTAAGAGCTCAGAACATATCAAACGGACTACATCATACAGTTCTGCTCATGCGCTAGGGGGCGTCAGTGGTGTGGCATCATTTATTACTACTGATGAACAGCCTCAATAAAACCGAGGCTGCTGTTTTCTCGTGCAGGCTATGCTTCCGGAGGGCTTTCCCTTTTATCAGTTTATTATAACAACAACCATTGCGCGATTTGTGTTAGACACTTTGGCACATTTTGAATAGGAAATGGTATTTTCTTCTATTTGGATATTGTTATTAGGGTTGCATATTAATTTTTGCTGCAATAAATTATGACGTTGGCCATGCTGTCTATTAACACACGTCATACAGAATGGGAATGCAATTTGTATATTATTGCAACGTTGCCATTATTATTTACTCTTATATTTATTCTTATTCCTATTTGTATTAACCAGACTGGTTGTCAGTAAACGATCACACAGTTTTAGCCCAATCTGAGATAATACCGCGACATTGAAATATTTGTTACACGTGGTTTAAAATATCATTTCAAAGTGTACATTTTACCATATAACAAAGCTAGAGGGATGACAAGAACAAATAATATAAACATACCTACCACAGGCGCGGCAAAAATGTTTAATTATTATATTCCAGTACGTTTTAAAATGTGCTTACCGAACTTAAAGTCATATACAAGTGGATGCATTTCATAGTGCCCAAAAATGTTTAATTATTATATTCCAGTACGTTTTACAATGTGCTTACCGAACTTAAAGTCATATACAAGTGGATGCATTTTATAGTGCCCTTCAGCGCTGGTCACAAGGGACGTTATTTAAACACACGTGAAGACCCCGTTAGTGAAGTGGTAGACTCGACGATAAAATAATGATAAAAAGCAATTCAATGACATTTCGTGTAGAAGAGTTTATGTCAAAGTCGAATGTAAACGTTCTTGCACACCGAATTCATTTCAATCCATAAAATTAAAACATTTCTCCTTTTTTGTCTCTTAGAAATGCTAATCTGGCAACCAAGAGCATATTTAAAGTTCCTATCCCACACATGTTGAAATAAACATTTTAAAATAAAAATGTCATCAAAGTATTAAAAAAATGTAACAGGTATATCAATATACATTAAAGCAGCTGCCATCTAGTATATACTAGAAAATCATTAGTTATACAAATATTTCAAAATATCTTTTCAAATACATATACTAGATGTTAGAAATCAAAATAACGATTTAAACCTACATATTTTCACTATTTTTGCTTTGAAAGCAGGCAATTCGCTTTTCTGCCATTGGAATATTCCTACTATACACAGCGGCTACTGCGTTAGTAACGCATTAGATTATGTAAAGAAAAACTATGTTTTACCAACGATTTTGTCAACCTGCTCACTTGAACAAAGGGGTCTGCTCAGTAATAATAGATTTCTCCACTGAACATAACTTGACGAGCATTTACCGTTATCTTTGTTTCATATTTTATTTTTTGAGCATCTGGAGGTCAGCTGCTTTAAGCAAGATTATGGCTACATTTCTCACTCAAAAAATGTAAGTATAGAATTGTAAAGACATATTTGTTTTGCCCTACACTTTTACCGTTTCAACTATTTTTTGTAAACATTGATTTAAAAAAAGAATTACATACCCAAACGCGTGGCGTTATATTTGACTCTAGCAAAGTGCGCGGCGAATGGAATTCCGCTATATTTATTAACCGGCATATCCTTCCAGAACCAAAGGACGCGCGTATTTGTTTCACATTTTCTTAACGACAACGAGGGATTTCAGTGAAATTCAAACACATATTCATCAAAGTTCCAATTTTTATTGTGGTTAAAGGCCACCGGCCCATACACATATTTACAAACAACATTAAGCACATACTATTGGTGTCGACAGAGTAGATAATAGACAATACCTGAAAATATATAAACATATAGCAAGAAACATATGTACAACAAATCATAATTTTGATAATTATAACAAAAATAATTCATTGATAATGATTATCTGTAAAATACTGCTGTTTATTAAGATTTTATGATTTTTTTGGAAAATCCACCACGTGTGGTATGGGAGCTTTAAAGTTCCACGTTGTTTCTTCGTTGACACAGACATTCTGGTTGGACTTAGTTTTTCTGATTAACTCGGCCTTGAGTCTAGACGGAACAAAATATTTACCCTGTGTATCTTATTTTCAGTTTCTGTTTTCACATCAATCTAAATTAACAGCCATTATTGAATCGCTGTTAAAATAAATAAAAACATATACTGTCAGTATGTAAGCACGAAGGCCTTTCTTATTTTGCATTTCAGTTTTTTTAATTGAGCAAACTAGGCTAACTATTCAAGTTGGGCGTTGAATCATGGTTACCGGAGTTGTAGCGTTCTAACCCTATTTATTAAAAATAAACTTTAGATGTTTATTGCAAAAATGTAATGGTCATGGAATATATGTCATTAAAAGCTATTCGCCATAAGTATGCCTTTTACTCGCCTTCTAAGCACTTTGCGTTTGTTACTATTACTGTAAAAAATCTGGCGGTTCTGAGGGGGCTTATTTCTTAATGATGAGCTGCGAATAAACATCTAAATAAATATATCAAAAATATAATTTAATGGTGTTATTTTGTGTTTGTGAAAGATTGAAAAAAATGTGTGATTACATAATTGTGATTACAAAAATATGTGCATTATAGAGTAAAATCCCCTTACAGTTACTTCATTTTTTCAACCATTTATTTCTATTCTACCAGAGTTCGTTAGACGCAGATTTTGAAGTGGACAGGTGGTTTTATTGAAAGCTGTGGTACTAAGGGGTCATTAAACATCTCTCCGCTTCCATTCTCCTTTTCGGGGTGTTCTAAACACTATAACAGTTTTGATGCTTACTTTGGTACCGATGGATGCGGACATCTTTAGACGGAACTTCGATAACATAAGCAAATTAAAATCTTTTGTAGAAAAGAAAGACTTACCGAAGAGATGTCCATAGAAAAAATATTGCAGACTCAGACTAAGGCCTCCGTGACAAACCGACCCTATGAAATGCAGCTTAAATGTCTGTGAATGTGTTGCCTAATCTTATAAATGGTTGCTATTTTCACCCATGAGATCACGTGAGACCAATATACAAGTCAAATGCATGAATAATAAATGGGCATCCCCACGTCATAAATCAGGGCTGTAAACGAAGCTTACACGAAACAAGACATTTCAAATTGTTTTGTTAAATATTTTATGTGTGCCAGTTTCACTGCATCTTTTTTCCATATTGCATGCAGATAATCATCAAGTTGGACTCGAACCGCGTATTACAAAGCTGTTGTTTTATATTTAAATACTTAAAGTTGTCTAAATTGTCTTCTGTTCTTCGAAAACCCATGTAACCAAATTCTACGACGTGTGCTGTTTACCTTAAAACTAGCACATGACAGCCTGATATATTTGTTAAATTCTTATCTCAAATTATATTAAATTACGTCATGTGGTAACAGCAAGTATGATAAGGGAAAACACACAGCCACACATATTCCGAAATATCCATGTTTTCAAGTAAATATAGAATTTCAAGCGGATTTTGGTTTGGTTCATAATAGTGCATGTTTGATTAATAAAGTACAGTGCACGGTTCAACAAGTACTTCAAATTTCTCCCCATCTTGTCCTATGAAATGGATCATTTAGTCCATTTAGTATAGCTTATAGTTCATATCTTGCAATTGTATGAATTACAATCGTAATATGTGAACTATAGCTGGCTAACAGTTCACCCGCTCACTTTCTGGCGGCTTCTTTAATACTGCGACACTTTTGATGAGAATTTGACAGTTCAATGCACGATTACACGATTCCATTTTACGGACAACCATGCTTAGAAAACATTTATAGCAAACACGGGTTCATAGCCAAGAAGGATCAAATTATATATATTTTTAATAAAGCTTATGTTTTAGATTTATTATTGGTGCTGCTTTTCGTACATTGTTGTAAAGAAGAAGAAGACGAAGAAGCTCAATAACTGAATCATTTCGTGATCTCACTTACTGGTTATTGGGGCAGTTTTGACGGTTATGAACCAATATATGAAATAAACCGGTCTTGCAATTGTAAATTTTGTTCTGATTGGTCCTGGAAGTAGGGTGAACTGTAATTAGAGTTGCACAATAAGATACCTTGATGCGTCTATAGAAACCATTAAATCGGCCTAATTACTTATAGTGTCGTGATATAAATCCTATATTCGTTTATTCTAAGCCCAGAAGAGTCGTTCTTAAACCCATAACCATCATGTGTTCACTAGCGGCTCTAGGAGGGCGCACCCGCGCTCCCCCATAACGGCCGCGGACCTACGATTTGTTTATGCCCCAAACGCTAAATTTTCTCATTTTTTTTCGCTCGCGATTCATTTAAAGCCTTTTTTAAATAGACCTATGGCCAAAAACATGCTAAATATGACTTTTACTTCAACCGTCTACACTTTCAATGATTTTCCATCCGCCCCCCCCCCCGTGTTGACAAAGTCCACGCCCCCTCTAAGTTCAAATCCTGGATCCACCACTGGTGTGTAATCAGATATTGCGCTGCAACGTTAAACACGTTTCTAAGAGTGCATGTTTCATTTACTAGAAGTTCTTGCTAACAAGATAATCCATTTTGATCAAGACATCATGATTAAGGAATCGAAATTAAAGAAGACGTTTTGCCGGTTATTTTAATTGATAAAAAAAGTATTTTCAATATTTTATTCGCAAAACATTTTCAAAGAAACAAATTAGTTAGTGCACTACTTTGTTCTTTTAAATAAATCATGCAATTACCACACTCATTTCAACTCTGTTATTTACCATTACAATTTCGTGTACGAGTTTATACATTTTTTATGCAAAAGTCAACCGGCTTGCAGACATCACTATTGTGTATACCTTGTTGCATTGCGATGCAGATTGCGTATATACGGTGTCCAGAAAATTTAATATTGATACATGTCTTTGTACGCAATTAGTGCATCAATCTAGAATAAAACAAAATACATTTAATCAGTATTTAATCACCATAAAGTTAAAAAAAATCAAAATCTTGCCGAATGCCAGGTTTCATGGCCTTCTTCTTAATGGGAAATTGTATGTTTTTATTTTTCTGGTCCTCAGGGATCATGGAGTGTACATGCGCTAGGGGGCGTCAGTGCTGTGGCATCATTCATTACTACTGGTGAACGGCTTCAATAAAACCGAGGCTGCTGTTTTCTCGTGCTTCCTGAGGGCTTTCCCTGTCATCAGTTTAATATTACTACAGCTGGTGTTTAGTGCCTGTGTGGCGGCTGTAAAAAGTCGTTCGTACTACATCATTGTGTAGTCATATTTTTCTGGTCCTCAGGGATCATGAAGTGTACATGTATGTTGCTTACATTTAAAAATGGAGTTCCGCTCATGCGCTAGGGGGCGTCAGTGTTGTGGCATTATTCATAACTACTGATGAACGGCATCAATAAAACCGAGGCTGCTGTTTTCAAGTGCAGGCTATGCTTCCTGAGGGCTTTCCACTTCATCAGTTTAATACATATGGCAACCCTATTAAATATAATTAAAGTAAAACCAAACGACAGTGGAGTGTTTCATCACTAAACATGAGGCGTTTTGTTCCCGAATGCTCTTTAGCAAGAGACATAACTTTGTTTGCGCACAATTTAAGTGAACGCATACTGCTCATACTTGGATTTTTACATGCCAGTCGCATATTAAATTTTACTTAGACATCCGACATTATTTTTTTTAAATATTTATTGTGAACGGTGCAAAGTATAAATGCTTATCATATATATTCATATTTATATTAATATATAAAATATGTATTGGTAAATATGTGCAAGCTTCTGGTTTACAGACAAGGGAATAATTTTGATACACATGTAATAATGATCTTGTTTCTACTGAGCTGAGGTACGGGACAACCGTTGTGTAACAACATACTCGGGCACTTCACTTCAATGTGCCTATTTTTTCTCCAGTTGAAGACTAAAGAAGAACGCAAAGAGTAGGACGCTCCAGGCGGCCCGACAGGTATGGTCCAACATCAGGACGGAGAAGGTAGTAGCACACGGTGATAAGATAAGTTTAGAATTTATAACCTATATACATTGGTACCCATTAGTATGCATTTATACATAAAAGACAGGTAAATAGATGCATCATGCTGAGAATGAAATAACGAAAGCCTGAATGTGCACTCTATACCTTTCTATGTTTAGATGGGTCGGCGGGTCATTACATTCTACTACATTGAGCCTTCAGAATCTTGATGTCCTGTTTAAAGCCTTCCCCATCCGCTGTGAGCCGAAAGAATATCCGCATAATCCCATTTAGATTATATCTAATCATAGGGTATTGCTTTTCAACAAGCATGTCTGGAAACGCGTATACAATTATTTGCGTGACTTTGTGTCCAACTTAACTTTGTGTAGTGGATCTTTCTATGGGCTGTGTTGGGATTGGCTGCGGGTTTTAAGAAAGTTTTAACAACGAGAACATCTCATAGCGGTCAGTTATCTAACTATGATATTAAACAATACTATTTCCTTACTTTGCAGGAGGCTCACTGCATCCTGAATGCCACATTTTAAATTCAATATTGTGCTTTCAATAAGTACATATATTTATTCTCATGAAATAAAAACTGTTTCTTTCCAATGAAAATCCGGAAACACTGAATTAACGTCAGATGTGTAAAATTCATTTAATATGACCCTTTGTAATGCATATATATTGCACTTGCCCTATTCCGTACAGTAGATAACATTGTTTGCCTTCTTTTCAAAATGCTTGAAATTTTTTTTTGTTTACGCTAGCACAGAAATTGAAAAAATACCACCATCACATGCTTTAAATTAAAAATGCATTAATTTCTACGCCTTGTTTCTGCGTGTGCAGACTGGATGTTAATAAAGGAATTAAGACTTGACTTAACATTGTTTAAGACTCACTCTTGGAGAAACAAAAGACTCATATTTGTATGCACTTGTGGATCTACTTAATAAAACTGCACTATTTTCTTGCTTTCAATAATGTATAAATAAATTCAGATCGCGATGCAACAGTGCATATTGTTTCTAGAAACTGATGTTCCTTTCCCTGTTCTCAGGGTTCTCATGGTTGTCTACCAGAAACATTACTTATCGTACTTTTATGGCAAATAGCGTGCTTATGAACGAACTCTTTTTTGTGACAACATAAAATAAAAGTAAAGTCAAACTCTTACAATTTCTTGACAATGTTATTTTGACATCTGAATAAATTATTTAAGGAGGCAGCACTTCCCTATGTTAATCATGCATTCTCAGAAACGTTTGTTATATTTAAGTGTAAATGTCTTTCTGGTTTTTGTGCTGGACGGAATTCCTACGGGTTTCTTTTATTATATTGCTATTGTTTTATAAGTGCTGAAACGTACTATAATGTAAAGAACGACCTTTAGTTCACATGTCGTAATCAAATGAGGCAAACTTAAATATGACACAGTTTCTCGTCCAACATTCATGCCAAGCAATTCCACTATAACAGTTATCATTTTCTTAATATTGCAGTGGTAATAGAAAAGAGAGGTTTGCTAAGAATGAAATTAATTCCAAAGCCAGCTATGGCATTGTGTTGTCAACAGTATTCTACAAAACCACCATACAACTTGCAAGTACACGCACATTATTAACGGTTGCAATATTCGAACGTCTCAGATAAAAAATCTTATTTACAAAGTTCAAAGATTGCAAAGATTGTTGCAAGACATCTCCATTAGGAGATGAAAAATGGCGAACTGTGTTTATTGATTTGAAAAGGAATGTATTCAATTTGTCTGTCTTCAATTTTGCCTAAATATGTATTATTCTCTTCTAAAGAATTCGTAGTATAAGTGTGTAATTATTTGAAACGAACTTTTATAGGTAGTTAATTTTTACTTTTAATACCGACTGAGCTAAACTGGGGCGGGTTTTGTAAAATAAAAATGTCAGTTAGATCGCAAATAAGGTTGATTAGTTACGTGATATAGTAACACAATTTTAAGAGGAATGTAAAACACAACTATATAAAGGTGAAACACGCAACATACATTTTTGGACACTATAAATTAAAGAGATGTTCAAAGAAAAAAATGTTGCAAACTATGTAGACAGGTCAAGTTTTAGTGCAATAAAGCCAAAATAGTCTGGTAAAATAAACAACATCAAACCTGGTCTGATGCGTTAAATAACTACATGTAGTACATTTAAAGATTTATTAATGGTCAAATTCATCTAAATACATTGTCAAATAAACACCTTATTATTATTAAATGCATAATTTAACTAATATTGACACAGTTTGTCAACTGAGAAACTCATTCCGTAACATTTCTGGCCATTCTAAAAAATCGTTTTCTTATTAGACCAGGATAGTCAAATTCCGCAATTATTTCAAACTACTTCCCTTCCTGTCCTTTTTGTCTTACGGTAAGCTTATTACAAGCAGAAAGTACACTGCCATTTGCATGAAGTAGGTCAACTTGTCGCCTGATAATCATAGCCCTAATCCATTGGCCAATCTGCCGTTGTACAAAATTGACAGCGAAAAGGTCCTTCGATCAGAGTTGCAGGTTCAGATGCACTAATACGTCGATAAAGACCATTAAACTGGCTTAATTGCTCTTATTGTCGTGATATAAATCCTATTTTCCTTTATTCTCAGCTCGAAATAATTGTTGTCAAACTCATTGCGATCATATCTGTAATCAGACAAAGCGCTGTTATGTAACGAATGTTTCTGTCTCACTACCATTATTCATTCTGGTGACAAGCATCCATTGCCTAAGGAATTCTTAGAGTACGACATATCGTGTCTTTTAAAGGTTTAATTAACACCGCGTTTCAACACTGATTACGTTATATAAGGGTAGTCATTCCACTAATAGGCCAGTCAGCCTATATTTTGACCTTCAAAAATTGCAACAGAATTTATTTTGCGATTAATATTGAGATTATGCATTCATATTATCTCAAAAATCTAGAACAATCTAAGCATGGGAACTGAGAAAAAATAAGACTGTTTTATAGAACAATGGATCCTACTCAGAATGTAGGCACATGAAAGTATGGGAGCACATTAACACATTAAAATATAATACCGGTAATTCATTTGCAATAGCAAGCGTTACTGACTATTTAATCATTGCTCATAAGCAATTTGACAACACAAATAAAAGTGTTATTTATGCAGAAACATGTGTTTTTCCATATACTTAACAGTATATTGCTTGCAGTTTTTAGAGATAATTTTTAAATCAGAGATAGGTATCGTGACAACAAATTGTCCACATGTACGAAATTATTGCGATGGGGCATATAACAGTCAATATGTCAGTCACTGACTTTGGGTCGTTGTTCGTGTCCTGTTGGTTTGTCCGCATATATTTTTTTCAAGTTTTTGCAACAAACTTCTTTTACATTTCTTATGCGATTGAGATGAAACCTGATACATTTGTGGCACGATGAGTTCACCGTAATGTGTAGTAACCAACTTAAGAAAGAGCTACCCGGGTAGCTCAAATGGTAGATCACATGACTTGGGTAAGTGACTTCTGGCCTGTCTGCAAATGGCGATCTCGGCGGGATCTACACAGGTCTGCCATGGCATTGCTTTAGTTGATGTAGCAATATTTCTAAGAAATTCGAGGACAAATTTCAACCGGGTGTGTGTACGACGTTGAGTTCACTGTGGTGTATAGAAAGGAACATAAGACAGAAATGTGAGCCCGGCAAGCTCAGTTGGTAGAGCACCAGACTTGCAAGCAGGGGATCGTGGGTTCGATCCCGCCCTGTCTAAATGACTTTTCCGACCTATCTACTTATTTTATCCTGTTATTGTAGATGTGCAACACCATTTGATTAAAACGATACAGATTAAAATTAACAATTAAAGGTAAGGACAAATTCAACATATGTACCCTTTCAAAACTTGCCATTGACAACTGTATCTGCCAATTGCCACAATTTCAGCTCAAATTTCCAAGTTTAGGAGTGAATAGGCATGGGAATATATCTACAGCCAATTGACAGGGGCTGGAAACTTGCCAACAAAAAAACTCGTCGTTGAAAATAAAGATGCCCCTGGCAAATTGTTCATGCAAACAGACCTGTGATACACTAAACTAAAATTACTAAATGGAGATTCTGATTCCCGAATGGGAATGTCCGACTGTGTTAGCTGAAAGCAATACCACCCCAACTTTGATTCATAAGGAGGAACCTGCCAACACAGAATGCTGGGGTGTGTGATGTGGCATCACTGTCAAACGACAGAATACTGACCCAGGCTGTGATTCCGACTTGGAATAGATTACACGTTCAAATTGTTGGTAATGACATACATGTACATTGATATACATTTGTATTATGCGTTTTGTTGTGTAGTATTTTTTTGACCTCAGGGATTATGGGTTGTATTGGTTTACAGTTGACAATAGAGTACCGCTCATGCGCTGGGGGTCGTCAGTGGTGTGGCGTCTTTCATTACCATTGACGAACAGCTTCAATTAAACCGATGCTGTTATTTTTCTCATGCAGGCTCATGGCTCCCTGAGGGCTTTCCCTTTTCTCAGTTGTTCCCTTCTTTAAATGTTATTCAGTCCTATTATTGACATAAAATTTCCAACACTGAAAGTTATTTAGGTGTTACTGTCAGTTAAATAGAACATCAATGATTTGTTTTATCTAGTTATGAATTTGGGGTTTTTGAGGTATTTCCCATGCTTAGATTTTTCTAGATTTTTTACATGTTATAATAAATTTGAACACAGTGTTAAATCAAAAGGTTTCATTTCTGTTGTTTTTTTTTGCATTTTTTTGAAAGCTAGGTCCATATTTCTGGTAGACTGACTGGTCTATAACCAGCTTTCCTTGGTTCACCAGTACTAGCCTCTTAACTCCTCAAGCGGAGTGGCTTCATCGCATTTTACCTAGTAATTGATCATTACATGTATATGTTTTCATTTGTGCGGCAAGCATTAGCCTTTCAATATAAAATTTAAATAAAACCGTAAAAGACAATCAAAAGAAATATGTAATTTCATCATTTAACATGACGCATTGTATTACCGAAGGATCAGTTCCACTGCAAGTGACGTACTTTATTTAAAATTGTACTTTATTTAAACACAATATAATCAAGCAACAAGTACTGATCATAGTTTGTTTTAACAGACCAGTCACATGTTAATTTCTTCGTTTAATACATATATATTAAGTATGTGAACATTTAATAAATATTTGTAAACATGTACGAGGTACAAGTCACTAAAACTTTAATGTATTAAACTAAACTAATTTCCCAAATGTATTCCGTTAATAGAAAAAGTAAAATCAGCATTGCCTGAATAATAAATCTACTGAGCTAAAATACATGACTTGGTAACAACCCACTCGATAACAACGTTAAGTATGGCTAACTTCCAGCTAGTGCCTGTTTTCTTTCTTGTCGGTGCACGTAAAAAGTGTAGTGGGGCATACCAGAAGGCCCGACGTGAATGACCCAACCTCAGGACGACGATGGTAGCAGGACACGGTGATGTATAATGCTTAGAATGAAAGGCCTAATGTGCATATCATACCGTTTTATGTTTAGATGGGCAACTGAGACGTAACGTTCTTCTACCGTGTGCCCACACATCTTGTTTTAAGCATTTCCTATCCACTGTGAGCCGAAAGAAATCCGCATAATCCAATTTAAATGATATCTTATTGCTTTTCAGCAAGCATGTCTGGAAACACATGATATTTTTGCGTGAACGTGTGTCCGACTCAACAACAGACCAATAATTTATGTTTGGTAAAACCACTATCCATATATCTTGCGGGAAATCGAGAAGTGCAAAATAGATTTGTTGATTAGAAAGTGTTGTTCTGTATGTCAAAGATGTCTGCACACTCCCCCTACATCACCACTGTAGTCATCGCATTTGTTTATATCATACTGTTTATCACGACAGCTTTGTGTTGTTATGACAAAAGTAGAATTCCCAGCAGCGGTTATAAACTAGGACGTTTTTACGCTTTAGTTTATGCCACGTTAGATCGTCATGCAGCTATGCGAAAATAATTGTCTCTAAAAACTGACAATTATTTCCAAGTAAACGGGTCTGTACTAAAACGTATACTTATGCACTTTTAAAGCTTACGTTTTAAAGAACCCGTCGGCATAAATGTCTTCGCTATTGTCTGGCCGATGGGAATTTATATGGGTTTCTTTGGTAATATAATGGCTTACATGTGATGATCTTTCGGCAA
>Ga0224511_10002068_pt1 | contig 13088 bp, 10 predicted proteins | sample SF_May12_sed_USG_2_FD_169988 | JGI IMG/M metagenome (GOLD analysis project Ga0224511, IMG submission 169988) | Sediment microbial communities from San Francisco Bay, California, United States - SF_May12_sed_USGS_8_1 | ecosystem: Environmental > Aquatic > Marine > Sediment | place: USA...
ATTCTTAAAAATCGTCCGGTGCCCGGGCGATTATCAAATTCGCCGGTGATGTGCAAATCGCTGAAATCGTACGATGTCAGTTTTATTTGTGACCGTAGCATTAATCAGTTTTTACGATTCTTGTCTTAGGAAAATGAAGGTGACATACACTTAAACAAATTCCCTACGCCCCCTTTTCAATTTGACACTGTAGTGTCGTAAAGCTAGGACATTTTACTACATGTACATTCTACTTTTATAAAACGTTTTTAAAAATATTCTCAAGATTTCCAATTTCATAATGCTTTAGCGACTTTCTGACGTCACATGCGATTTTGACGTTACGTCCAAGCGTTAGCCAGTGTTGTCTTATATGAACCACACTTAGTTGTTATTTATTAGTAATAAAAGGGTAAATGTAAAAACGCAAAAACATAAAATAATTCCATAATCACGTGCAATAAAAAAATGTGTGTTATCCCCGCAGCAACCGTCCCGCTTAAATACATGCACCAAAAAACCGGCTGTTTTAAACATGAGTATATGTTTGTCTTTCAGAAATAAAACACAGCCATAATTGACGTACTTTTGAAGTAAAGATGTGTCATCTGATTTAGTTTAACAAACTATAGATAGAATGTTTTTTTCAATCACTCACATTTATTTATGATATGCGTGTTTTCGTAGTTTATATATAGAAAAAAGTACAAATGCTGTCAATGTGTGAGATGTTGCCCACTAAAGCACACCAATAATATATAAAAATGAGGCAAAAGTAAAATGTCGCAAATAATATAAATTGAAGAGATGTTCAATGTAGATATGTCAAGTTTAAGGGCACCATGAGAAAATGGCCCGTATAAAAATAACACACAGAACGACACAAAAACACGTACAACATCATGACGCAACATTCATTTAGAAAAACTATATTTTGTGTTTTTCAACAGCAAAATATTTTATTTTATCGTAGAAAAAAAGCAATATGCGGTCATTCTTTGCTGAGAAATTGATACGACTTATAAGTAGACCTATTCTACCAAAACAATTTTAGCACTGTAAATTATCTTTTTAAATATCTAATGGATAATTTATGTTCGTAAAACGAGTTAGACAAAAATAAGTCAATTTACAGGAACAATGAAGTTGTGGTCTGGAATATTTCAGACTAAACTAACAAATGACCTCCAAAGTCAAATAGACTAGACTGATTTTCTCAAAAAGCCCTCCGTTATGAGTTTAACGGCATTTTAGTACAAGCAGGCAGCCATGCATTTTTACTGTTTAGTAGAATTCCTATATTACTATGTATAACACTTGAAGCCCCGGGTCGAGGTCATTTGTGACCCTTGTGACATAATATTTACAATCCTTTAAGAGGACTATACCACAATGTTAGATACCAAATATCGGTACTTTGGGCATTCTACTTTCAAAGAAATAAATATGTTATTTCTATAGGCCCGAGGATCTTATATAAATGGCGGCCATTTTGAAATCCAAGATGGCCGCAACTTGCTTTGAATATTTTATTACGTTATTTGAGCAAATTATGTTTCTTCATGTTAGAAAACTTTGATATATGCAAATATAATCAAAGCTTATGTATAGTTTTTCCTAAGGATGAATGCTCTAAGTGTAAGTAACTAATATCGACGGCGGCCAGTTTGACTTGACCGTTTAAAGGTCAAGGACTCAAAGTACAAACGTGGTGGAGCAAAAAATGAAATCAGCAAACCTCAAATATGGAAATAGGCATGACTAACTGCTTGTACTAAAAATGCCGTTAGAAGTTATATTTTCCAAAAATCAAACTAGTCTAAAATGTTTAAATGCCGCGTTTAAAGGACAAAGGCTTCTATAACGTACTAATTATCGTTGCGCATGGGCACATAAGAATTTTTACATTCATAACCATTCATAATAAGTTGATTTATGTTAATATCATCAACACTTATAATTAAGCTTCATACATTGCAAAAAAGGCACATTATATGTAACTTTGGAAACACATAACAGAAACAGAAAATCTTCAAAATAATTATGGTATATATTTAGAAATGTATTACTTACGAATTTGGGAGTTTTGTTAATTTCATTAAATCGATCTTAAGTGTCTAATTACACTTACGCCATTCCTTAAACTACATATTTATTCTCGTAATGGAAACATACATTTATTACGGGCAAAGGCCATTTCATTTATCTCAAACATTTATATTGGCCCGCCTTTGTTACTTAGGTTTTAATTAAACAACAGTGTTATATATGTTTTCAGTTATATTTTAAGGACGATGTTCTTCCTTTCATGGGTAATGCATGTTACTTATTTACGGAACATAGACGTTTTGTTACGGAACATACAGATAAAAGAGTTATATTTAAAAATAAGTTGTGGCGGAATGCAATGATATTTCACTTAGATGTTAAATGAATAAAGTCAGATTTTTAACACTTGAACAGTGAACCACGTAAATGTAGAAAGACAAACTTCCCATACCAGCGATAAGAAAAATATTTTTCCCAAATGTACATTGATTTATTAATTATTATTATTATTTTGTAATGTTCATTACATGTAAACACTTTTCATATTATCAGTATTGATAAAAATGAAGATTATTGAATTGATTTGAATTATATTCACAGAGTAAAGCAAAACGATAGAAGTAAATATGCGCAGAAGGTAACACAGTATCTAAATAGGGACAAAACAAGGTTCAAACACAATTTTGAACGCAAAAATGTCAAAAGGATTTTTTTGTAGTATCTTTATTAAAAATATATGTCCCGAAACGTTACTGTGCCGATATATTTTTACAAACTGGCCATTCACTATTTGATGATACGGTTTGTATGATGAAACATTATGCATTATGCATTTACGATGTACAAAAATCAAAGACACAAGTTTTACAAGCATAAATATCAATAATTTTTGTAGTAAACCTCCAAAAATGAAACAATTTCATCAAATGGTAATGAAATGGCACCCATGGCAAAATGGCCATGTTGCGATTATCACCCCCCCCCCTTTTGAATGTCACGACGTTATTGAAACAGTTATCACGCACTCATATCATAGAATATAAAAAAGACAATGATGTTGTTTTAGTTGTTTGTTAAAAAAATCAAATTGGTGAATGGACTATTTTTAACATTTTAAATAGAAGTCTTTTCTAAAATAAAACTGAGGTTTCGGTTATATTTATCAATTTAAAAATGCCCCTAAGTTAACTGTAAAATGGCAACGTCTGTACGGCCTCGTCTTTGTTTGACACCTCTGCGTCTTTTCTATTGTTCTAGTTGGTACTTTAAAAAGGTTTTAAATGATACTTTTAACATTTTATTTGTCTGAGCATGTGTTTTATATTTGTAAAAATCAGAAAAATAAAGTGTTTGTCTGTTTTTCATCATAACAAACACAATATTATAATCTGATCATTTGTCAAGTGTCAGTATGCATTTGAACGTCGATGTTTCTGTCATTGTGTGCATATCTTATTTAAAGGTCATTTTTGAATGACCACTTGTTAAAATTTCTAAATATTTGCAAAAACACATGCTTTAAATGTTTTGTAAGTTTTAATCGGAATAACTTTATAATGTCATTACAATGTTTGTCATTAAAATTGATTTACTTGATTTAAGTCTTGTTGTGTTCAACTTGTGATTGATGTGGAATTATGACAAAAATAGGAGTGAACACAATATTACAGTGGTCACACATGGTGACCATGGAAAATAGAGCGAAGCGCCGGGACGAGCGTCTGGACCGGCTTGAGGACAGGGTGGACGGGATTGACATCGGAGTGGCGCGGGTGGAGTCGAGGCTGACAGATCTGGAAAAGCAGCGGGGGGAGCTACGTGACGACATGACATATATGACGTCTCAGTCTACGAAAAATAATTTGGTGTTTACTAATATCCCTGAAGATAACTCCTCTGGTAGCGAGTCATCTGACGTCATGAAAGCCAAGCTGCGGACCCATTTCCAGTCGGTATTGATGATTGCGTAGGAGACGGCAGAGTCCATCCGGTTCGAGAGGGTCCATCGTACACCGGGGCAGCCGATTCCAGGGAAGATTAGGAATAATATTATTGTGGCTAAGTTCACATTTTTTCAGGATCGCGAGCGTGTTCGTAGGGAGTGGTACGAACAGTTTCCGAAGGAAGTACGGACAAGCGCCAGAAGCTAGTGAAGAAAATGAAGGAGACCAGGGGAAACACGCATGGATAGTATATGGCACTCTTTATGTGGACGGCAGGCCTGTGAGGGACTAGGGACAGGTAAGGGTTAACCTTTATATTGTTTCATGGAACGTACATGGACTTAACTCTGTTTAACGTCAGTCTCAGGACTTTGTTAATATTATTTTTTCGTCTGATATATGTTTTTATACGGATCATGGACGAATTCTACTCTAGTAACATTGATTTAAATGGTTATATTTGTCACAATTTTTATAGGAAATTCTAGCATTGTAATGCACGTAGGTCTAATGGCGGCATTGTACTTTTATACAAAGATTATATAAAGGATGGTATAGAGATTATTAATAACGGATATGATACGGTTATTTGGTTAAAATTGGACAAGGTATCTGTTAATGTATACGAAGATATTTATGTTTGCGGTGCATTGATTTGGGGCGCCGATTCTCCTGTTTATAATACACTAAGTGTAGATTTATTTGATGTTTTAGAACAAGACATATTACTACAGTTCTCTTGGTTGTGTTGCTGTATGAGGTGATTTTAGTAGCATGGTTGGTAACAAAATTTTGTAGTTCTTAAGACTTAGTTGCTTATGTTTAAATGATAAAAAAACTTAAAACAAATGATTATTTTTTCTATTAAATGAATTGTTTATATGGCATTTAGATTAATCTGATGAAAGGAAAAGCCCTCAGGAAGCATAGCCTGCACGAGAAAACAGCAGCCCGGCCCTATTGAAGCCGTTCATCAGTAGTAATGCATGATGCCACACCACTGACGCCCCCTAGCGAACAAGCGAAGCTCCATTTTCAAATGTAAACAACACACATGTACACTCCATGATCCCTGAAGACCAGAAAAATACGACAACACAATGGTGATGTCATTGAACGAATTTATAGCAAAAATCCTGCTTAACTTGCCTTTTTCCACGATAACTTAAAAGGGGTTGACTTTTTGGTCATTTTTAAAACACTGAAATGTTCGGGGCTGAGGGTGTACATGTTTGACAGGCTATAACTTCATCAAAAATAAAGATTTCTTACTGGAGTAAAGTATTATATTTAGTTTAAGGATCATATTTAATATTACTAAAAACGGAAATTTAAAAAAGTGTTTTTAAAAATTGGCGTGGCATAGCTTATTATACCATTCAGTGACAATGCTTTGTTATAATTTTCATTGAAAAGTAACACAACTGCACCAGACAATCATGAGAGATCAGAGATTAAGTTTAAATGGTCTGATGCAAAACGGTAGCGTTTTCTCACAGGGATTATCAGCTGTCTACCCAGATCCAATAACATTGTAGAGGGTATTTATTGTAGTGACCGTAGTTCTGTAAACAAAGTTGTTAATGATTTTTCAGACACAATGAGATCCGTTGCGGATCCTTTATTTTCTAAATGCCACCGCATACATAAACCCCTTATTTTGTTTATAAGTCTTGTTTAAAAAATAAAGATTGGTTTAATACTGAATGTATAAATGCTCGTAATCTGTACTTACAATCACTACATATGTTTAACGAAATTAAATCTGTTGAGAATAGAGAATTATGAATGCACCATAAATCAATGTATAAAAATATTGTTACAATGTGTAAAAATGCCTCATATAGAAAGAAAATGCATGACATAGAATGTTTAAAAAGAAGTAATCCCAGATAATTATGGAGATATTTAAGTCTGCTGGAAACCGTATAAGTGATTCTGTATTATAAGAAGATTTTAAAGATTTTTTTTTGCTAATCTTAGCGATGGTTTTTTTTACATGTGAACATGACGAGGCAGACTAATTATGTTGTACACATGATTTTAACACTGATAATTGTTCATTTCCTAAACTAGACCAATGTATAACAGTAGACGAGACTAAGCAAGCTATTAAGTACTTAAAACATAATAAGGCATTTGGCAGTTAGTGTCTGTTAAATGAATACTTTATATTGAATGTAGCGATATTTTAGCTAGTCATTTATGTGATATTTTCATTAGCATTTTCAACTCTGTTTGTTATCCTGAATCATTGATGGAAGGTATTATTGTACCGCTACTTAAAAAGGGTGATGTAGATTATGTTAATATTTATCGTGGTATTACTCTAGTTAGTTGTATGTCAAAACTATTTACAACTGTACTAAATAGACGTATTGAATCTTTTTGTACAGATAATAACATTATATCGGGCGCTCAATTCGGTTTTCGCAAAGGGCGCTCCACTGTTGATGCCATATTACTTATGTCATTAGTGCAGAAATATCTTAATGATAACAAGTGACTGTATGTTGTTTACGTTGACATGATGAAATGTTTTGACTCTATATAGAAATGCATTATGGTTAAAATTGTGGCATTCTATGTAAATTGTTTAATTGCTTAGAATTGATAGAGATATGTATGCTACAGTTAAGTCTTGTGTCAAAGCATATGGCTCATATTCGGAATACTTCAAGTATGCTGTTAGACTAAGACAAGGGTAGGTAATGTCGCCTCTTTTATTGTCTCTCTTTGTAGAGGACTTAAAACTATATTTACAGCAATATGTGCACGATTGTATCCACATAGATGACTTAATTCTAATTTTGTTGTTGTTTGCTGATGATATGGCAATTGTAGGTAAAACGCCTCTCGAAATCCAATATCAATTATATTGTTTATTAGAATATTGCAATGCATGGGGATTTTCAGTTAATACCGCAAAAACTAAAATTATGGTTTTTCGTTAACGTGGTGGATTATTACCCACAGAAAAGTGGACCTACGATAGCCAGCCTATAGATGTTGTAAATGAGTTTAACTACGAGTAACTTTGGACCAAATATTGAACATGTTGTAGGTAAATCTCTTAAGTCATTAAATGTTCTTATGACTATGTGTAAATGCCATGATTATGATCTTATACCTAAACACTTTGTCAGTTGTTTGATGCTTTTGTGCTACCTATTTTGAATTACTCCTCAGAATGTTGGGGTTATACGAAGTCTAAGCAGTTAAAAAGAATTTGAAATTTTATAAACGCTTACTTAGAGTTAGAGTTAATACATGTACTGCTGCTGTCTATGGTGAGCTAGGACGATATCCACTTTATATCCAACGATATGTTAAACTAATCCAGTATTGGTTTAAAATTATGGATAGTGATAATATTATATTACGCACAATTTATAATGCGGCTTCATTACCACTGATGAACAGCTTCAATAAAACCGAGGCTGCTGTTTTCTCGTGCAGGCTATGCTTCCTGAGGGCTTTCCCTTTCATCAGTTTAATTTTAATTAGATAATTGTATTAAAGGTCGCACTAATTAGGTTTCTAACATAAAACATTTATTGAACGAATATGAGTTCGCACATACTTTTGATAACCGACATTATGTTGATATTAACAAGTTTACTTTGGAGTTCAAACAGAAAGTTATTGATTTTTTTAAATGAATGGCTTCGTTCACTAGAAAGCTCTGTTTTGAAGTTGTATAAGGAATGCAAGCATGCTTTTGGTTATGAAAGTTATTTAGATGTTTTACCTAGAAGTTGCGGTTTTACCTTTGTAGATTGAGATTTTCTGTTCATCCTTTACGCATGCAACCAAGCCGTTCTGATAGGCCTATAATTGTACCGGAAGAACGTTATTGTTTACGTTGTGGTACGCGTGATATAGAGGACGAATATCATTTCATTTTTATTTTTTCGTGTTATGTTGTTATAAAGAGAAAATACTTACATAAAAACCTTTACCAGAATCCATCAATGTTTAAATTTATTATCTATTTGAATTCGTGGAATAAAGTCGAACTTGTGAAATTATCAATGTTAACTTTGTTAAAGATGCTCTTGCAATACGAAATACTATTCTTAATGTTCATAGAAAATATTCTTTTTCTTTGTTCATTCTCGTACATGTTTTTGATCCCACAGATTTAACCTGTAATTATCTTTCATTCTGTGTCTGTGTATCTATCACATGACATTACTATATTTGTAATATTATATATGAAGAAGACAATGTACTTTGTACACGTCTTAAATAAAGTATGTTTTGTTCTGTTCTGTTCTTAAACAATTACAGTTATATTCGTCTTTAAATTGTACTTCACATTTGTTATGCCATCAATATTGTTTTGCATTACAACAAGTTTACATTCTTTAGTAGCTTTTCTTCTATGAACACAAGTTGTAAGTACATGACTATTTAATACCTTCTTCATTTTAGTAATGGTGTGTGTAACGTTAAGATATAGCTACCCAAATGTGTTATACTTGAAACTATGTTAAATATAAACTGCCCAGAACTAGTTAATTGTTATGTTTAATATAAAATGGAGTTTCTGACTGGATAATTGGTAAACTACGTGTATATTGAATACAAATTGATCGCGATATCGCAGACTTGTAACAAACAAAAAATATTAAATGGAGCTCTAAGCAGCGTTATAAATATTTAAGTATCTATTCTTATTTCCGTGCGTGTATTGAGTATTAACAGTCAAATGGAGTATATTTCAAACCTACACAAGAAGCACGAAAATAAGTCCAATCTTTTTAATTACAATTTAAAGTCGTTTGAATTTCATAGGTCACCTAGGGCTACCCGAAAAGATCCGAAAATACTGGATCCAACTTGGGATTCGCGGGTCCGAATCCACTCTTCCAAATTTTCGGATCCAGATATTATAAAAGTTGTATGTAGCCGCAACCAGTTTTTATATGTTAAAATGTATTTATAGATGAATTTATTTGTGAAAATCAATACAATTCAGCCTTTTTTTTACAGATTCCTTGTGTAATCATATATAAATAGTAGTGTAAAATTCGTTTATATTGTATAACAATTAACTAATTGTATTAGATTAGTAATTTTACGCACCTCTGAATTAAAAATACAAGTGACATTGGACATGCATATTAATTTGGACATACTAACCGGATTTTGTAAATAATAGTTTGTTATTTTGTTCATTTACTTTTAAACATGAATAAGATGATATACTCACATCATTCTAATAATTTATGGAATATTATCATTCTGTTTTAAGGTAAGTATCAGATATTATCATATAACATGAAATATTCTGACATACTAGTAGTGCACCTCTTTCATGGTTGATGTTCACAATCATTCTTATGCATGGTTCCCTACGGTGAGGCTTTTAAGTAGAGTATTCAATACACATAGAAGGTTGGTAGATTGACTCTAAAATACAAAGCTCAGTGTAGACTGTATAATCATATTGTGATTGTGATTGTGGTTTTATTGACAGGATAATACTTTTTAACTGTACTCGTATCCTTATTTATAACATTTTTATATAAATTTTAATGAATTATATGATCCGAAATTCTGCTAGAAACCTCATTTGGATTCGGATCCGGAACCGAAAGCATTTTTTTTGGATTCGTTACAGCCCTACCACACATATAACAATTTGAATCATGTAATCAAAGCATTATTGATATTTAAGTAATTGTACATTATACTTTAAACAGCGTTACGGGCTTTACCGCCGTTTTAGTTTTTAGTCGCTAATCGACGCTGAAAAGATGTGCGAGTTATAAAAATTATAACATAATATTACAACAAACCTTATTGTTTCCGTTTTCGTTGACGTTCAGCTGCGAAAAACAACAGATACTCCCCAATGCAACTTCGTTGTCAGAGTAATTTGCAAAAAAGTTAACAATGTCTTTGCAGGATTCATGAGAAATGCGGCACATCCTACACGGTGTTACCAGCGGGGAAAATATATCTTCAATTAAATTAATCTGAAAAAATATACAATGTTAATGATTTCATAATGACATAATTAAGAAAAACGGCAAAAGGCATTTTCATTTAAAGGAGTCGTGTGAGGAAGTAGTCACTTGGTTTGAAAGAAAAATAAATTAAACGATTATAAAGGTATTATTAACGATATATTTGTTAATAATTACGATAAGGTTAGATATAAATTAACACTTTCGTTATGGTTGCTCTCATAAATTCAAAACCTTCAGGTAAACTCGTATTTAGTCGTTTTGCTAAAACTACTTTCAATACATGATTTTAGTCTTCAGTTCGCTAGTGTCAGTAAGACATATTGTATACAATGCCTTTTTATGCAAATGCCAGATCTGGAATATACCCTTATAGCATGATGGCATATGTGGTTCAGGTCTGGAACAAAAATTGAAAGAACGTGTTGAGATGAACAAGCAAATTTCTGATCTTTTGCCAGAGGTTAAGAGGAAATCTAAACGCAAGGCTCACTCTGCAGGTAATAAACCTTGGAAACGTCCAAGGTATGCTGATGACAGACAGCAGTCATATAGACCATATCAGCAGTCATACCACACGGGGACATCCAGGCCACTGTATCGCCCGACGGCTACTGCAACATTTCCGAGGTTCCCCAAGAGCAGTGCATCCAGGTCTAGCGCGGTAAGTGGCACTTTTCGAGGAAAATCTAAACAATTACTTACTCATGAAAAATCCGGAGATACCTGTCGGGGGCTGTCTGAGATTTTTCATTCAAAAATGGGTAAAGATAACTCAAGATCAATGGGTGTTATCTCTGATTCCAGAAGGGTACAAATTAGAATTCATGACAATTCCTTCTTTCAATGGCATAAACGAGACCAAAATACCAAAGGAAAATATGTCTATTCTGTTACAAGAGGTAGATACTTTATTACAAAAGCAAGCTATAGAAAAAGTAGACCACACTTTGAATCAAGGTTTTTAAAGCACATTTGTCCTGGTCCCAAAGAAAACAGAAGGCGTGTAATAAATCTGAGACCTCTCATAATGTATCTCCGAACTCAGCATTTCAAAATGGACTCAATGAAAACAGTTCTCAGTCTTGTTCAAAAAGGGGATTATGCCTTTTCTCTCTACCTTGCAGATGCTTTTCTCCATTTACCAATTTTTCCAAAACACCGCACATTTCTCAGATTTTGTGTAAATCAACAAGTGTACCAGTTTCGGGTTATGGCGTTCGGTCCCAAAGTAGCTCCGACAACATTTACAAAATGTGTAACAGTTGTAGCAGCATTTTTACGACAGCAAAGTCTGAAGCTCTCATTGTACCTAGACGACCGGTTAGGTCTAAATGCAACCAAAAGAGGGCTTCTTCAATATCGATAGAAATTGTTGAATCTGATGATAGATCTAGGCTTCAATATCAATGTAAAAAAGTCTCAACTAGTTCCGACTCAGACAATAACATACATTGGGGGTCATGTGTAGAAATTGTTCAGTTTGCTCGCTTGCATATGAGACCAATCGAACTGTATCTGTTGCATTTTTGGAAACCAAGTTCCACTGATCTGGGTTTCAAAATACCAATACAATCGCATCTGATTCCTCATCTCAAATGGTGGTTAGTTATAGCCAACATTTCTCAGGGCAAACCTTTTCAACTACATTTGAGCACAGTAACACTACAAACAGATGCAAGCATGTTTGCTTGGGGAGCTTGTCTGGGAAAGGAAATAGTTCAAAGAACTTGGTCTCCAGAAGAGTGGAAATTACACATAAACTGTCTGGAAATGGAAGCAGTTTACAAAGCTTTCCTACATTTTCTTCCTCTAATAAGGAATCAGAGTGTCCTAGTTCGGTCAGACAATACAACAGTTGTATAATACCTGAACAAACAAGGGGGGACTCGTTCAACATATCTGTGCATGCAAACATGGAATATTTGGCAACTAGCAATAAAAGCAAACATTTGGTTGAAAGCGGCTTATATTGCAGGCCGACTCAATGTTCTTCCCGATCAATTGTCCAGAATTCGTATACGTCCAACAGAGTGGACGCTGAACAGAGTAGTACTGGAAAACATTTTTCACAAATGGGGTTTTCCAATGATAGATCTTTTTGCATCTCATCTGAACAAACAAGCACAGATATTTTGTACGTGGATCCCCCATCCTACAGCTCTAGCATTGGATGCAATGACAATTTCGTGGGACAGAATGTTTGCGTATGCGTTTCCGCCAATATGCCTGGTTCCACGAGTAGTACAGTACATGAAACAGTTTCAATGCACGATAGTTCTGATTTCACCAGTTTGGCCGAGACGCCATTGGTATCCTGAATTACTACAACTGTCAGTAGCCAATCCAATTGTATTGCCAGTAGTTCACAATCTGTTGAGTCAGCCTCAGTCTCAGATGTTCCAATCAGCGACATGGTTGCTGTCGACAAATACTTCTCAACAGAAGGCTTTTCAAAACGAGCTAGATTCTTGCTTAAATCAAGTTGGCGATCAGGCACACATCAGGATTATAACTCAAAGTACAAAAAAACCCGTAGCTGGTGTGCTAAAATGAAATATTTAACTGTAGCTCAGTGTGCAGATTTCTTAGCTGACTTGTTTCATGAAGGTCTTCAGTATAGAACGGGAGGATGAGACTGACCACAGGTCATACCACCATCTACAGCGGGAATGCAAGAAACATTAGATGGATGCAACAAAAGACCCCGACCAGACAAGTAAAGAACTGAAGCACACCTTTGACCACATATGGAAAGAGGAAAAAGTGCCCAAAGAATGGACTAAAGGATTAATATGCAAGATTCCCCCAAAAAAGCAACATACAGGAATGCAGTAACTGGAGGGGGGTGACTTTGCTACCAGTAGCCAGCAAAGTCCTCAGCAGAATACTAATTAACAGAATACATGCTGGAGTTGACCACACCCTTAGAAAAGAGCAAGCAGGGTTCCGGAGAGGGAGAGGGACTGTCAATCAGATCTTTATCCTTAGGAACATTCTAGAACAAGCCAACGAATGGAATGCTACCATGTACATTCATTTTGTAGACTTTGAGAAGGCGTTCGACTCGATATACAGAAACAGCCTCTGGACCATCATGAAAAAAATATGGAATTCCCAAAAAACTTATAAACATGGT
>Ga0224511_10002069_pt1 | contig 13085 bp, 6 predicted proteins | sample SF_May12_sed_USG_2_FD_169988 | JGI IMG/M metagenome (GOLD analysis project Ga0224511, IMG submission 169988) | Sediment microbial communities from San Francisco Bay, California, United States - SF_May12_sed_USGS_8_1 | ecosystem: Environmental > Aquatic > Marine > Sediment | place: USA...
TTTAAAACAACGTGTGTCTCATTTCTTAACAATTATTATTACGTCTTACGGAAAGTTATGGTAGATCAAATTGATTTTTTAGAACGATACTTGCTTTTAACTTTATTTTAATACACCAACAAACAACTGTTTTATTTGTAAAATAATTGTTTTACAAATTACGACAACAAATATTATTCACATGTCAATTGAAAATTGATTTTACATTGAGTAGGAGCGCATGCATTAACAAAAACTTAAAAAAATCCCAACGCTTATATTTCGTAAAAATTGGAAGTGTCAATTAAAATCAAATGGCATGTACATTTTGTTATAACATGTATATCACCGACGGTGTACAGAGAAGCGATGCGTCTTGGCTCCTGCGACTACGTCTGCCGTCCGTGTCGTGATGTAGAGGCCAACATGCTGCCTGACCCGGAAATACCGACGCTTGAGAAGTGTTAGTTATTAAATATCACTAATTGTTATGTTGCCAAAAGCTTTATATAAACAATTGTTTACAACCATATTAAAAGTTCAATGTATCTATAATACATGTATATTATTTTCAAGTATTTAATCATGCTAATCATTTATAAACCAGGTGCCAGTTGTGACAGACAGCGACATAGAGCTGCCAGAGCCGGAGAAGCCGTCGCTGGAGTTGACGAATCTTGACGAGCCGATCACCGGCATGGCGGATATGCCAGATCCGGAGATGACGTCGCTAGAGAGAAGTGTAAGTTATTAAACGATAATAATGCTATATACTGAGTTCACCAATGGTTATGTTGCCAATAATTTTACGATAACAATTTAATATAAAGAAACAATCGTTACAATTGATTGTTTGTATATACATAAAAAAATATATTATATTTATGTATTTTATATAAAAAAATTCAATGAATGTATATTATTTTCAAGTATTTAACCATGCAAATCATTTATAAATCAGGTGCCAGTTGTGACAGACAGCGACATGGAGCTGCCAGAGCCGGAGATGCCGTCGCTGGAGAATCTAGAGACGATCACTGGCATGCATAGAACGCATGATGAAGTAAGTTTGCCTAAAACATAAATCACATTTAGCGATATTTGTTCTCTGAAGTATTTCACGCCCTGTATTACCGCCATCTGTACATGATCTATCAGTTGACCAATGACCTTTATTTTATGACGATCTTTTGCCAGATCGCAGACTGGCATTCAGAGCCTTTTCCGGTGGGAGATTCCACAGCAACAGACGTCAGCTCTTTCCAGTTTGACGACGAGGAATTTGATGTCACTGCCGCAGTCCTTCCCGTACAGCTCATTTTAGAAGAGAGTCGACTTTGATATCAAGACATGTGTCATACATTTGTAAATGTATACCAGTAACATGTTTTACTATATACAAATATTGGGCTTAAATAGTGTGCTCTTCTTTTTAAATTGATATCAAATAAACGTACATAATCTTGATCCTATAGGAATGACATAAATTTTCATCAACTGTTTAAAAGTTTGTGATCGTTTACTATGTTTCAGACACAGAACCGGTTATCCACCTCGTGGAGGTGCACCTCAAAAAGTAAGGCTGTTCGGTGCCCTGTAATCATACTACAGAGACGGCCACTTCGTCCAGCGAAGAGAACATGTTCATCCTGCTGTTCCCGATCGTGAGTTGCGGCAACGCATATACTCTAAGGTAAGAAGAGGAAATGACGAAGAATCATTCATAAATTAACTTTGGTAAAACTGGACATATTATAATATAACAACATTTTATACACTATTTTAAATAATAATAAATTTAAAGTATATGTTATTGAAGAGTATATGTACGATCTCTTTATCAGCTTTTTATTAAATCGTTTAATATCAATAAATATTTCATCGTCAAAAAGTATGAAATAAAAACATTATACCGAAATATATTGCAAAATACGCCAAAAATGTATTCACGATATGTGCCGAATAAATTGTTGATTGCCCATAAATGTGATCGGTTATTGTTTACCTTCAATGCCTATAATCTGGTTCCCAGCGTACTCTGCACAACAATGGTTGAACAACAATAATTTATCACTAAAGCCCGGTATCCGGAGTAAAACGTTGAGAATCGTTTTAAAACTTCAGATAGAAATATCTCGCTTAATGTGCATTTGTTGGCATTAGTGTTTTGAATCGATACACTTACGTTTGCGTCTTCTATATAATTGTAATTAGTGTCAGGATCGGACATATACTCTTTGAATAAGAGATATTGGCACTGTTATTTGTCAGAGGGCAGTCGTATTAGCCTGAGGCTGATGCCAATATCAAATCAATTATTTTATGACAATTCTTTACACAAACTATTATTTATTTAAAAGACATTAGTTTAAATGAATCGTTCATTTGAATATGTTGTGGCAATATTTTTCAGCTAACTAAACAAGGTACCAATTGCATGGAACGCCTATGCAAAATGTGTACTACTAATTGTGGAAATCATTGGGCCAACATTTATCATATTCAACGGCAGTATCAGTACGAATAATTATATTGTTCTCCTAGGTGTGCTACAGGGCAGCATACCTTTTTAGTCTAAAAATTAACAATATTTCAAAAGTTCTTAATCTTGGAAAAATGCCCTTCATATGTTGACGATATGAAACCGATCTACAAGTATGCTTTCTATGCAAGATCGTTTGACCTAAATTGTTTACCTCTTACTTTATAATAATACATAAGCAGTAAATCTTACTCCTGTCAATATGAGACACTGCCAAATATATTATCCATGCATGTTCAAATATTAAAAAACCCCGACTTTGTTGAATTACAAAGGAAGGATTTAATCTATTCAAAATATAAAAACTTACTTGTACTGCAAATGCGAAAATATAGTATGTTATACTGAAAGTTTGGCAAAGTAGTGATGCGACTGTACATATCTAGTTAACTGTATTTCTGTTGATTATTTAAGTTTTTTTCATAAAATTATTAACCGTTTACTTAATCAGCATTTGTTGGATTACAATCAATCCAATACTCGTATAATTTGCATAAAACATTTGTATATTGCAGAATCCAATTTGATAGATGTGGTGTCTTTATAAGTTTCAGGGTTACAAAAACCGTACAGTTCGTGTGGTGTTTGAGGGCGGGTCAGCAATTGAACAGTCTACCTTGCCATCCTGTTTGCCAGTACACCTTCAACACATTGACGCGGATGTACGCGACCTAGTGACCATGCGTTTGGAGAGTACTGGTGTCGCCAAGGCAGCACAGACTGAACCAGTGGGAATCTTGGAGTCAGATGATGACTTGATCTGGGGCCATCTTTACACAGATGAAGGAGATCTCATGCAGTCTACAGACAGTTGAGAATATGTTAAGGGCAATTCATAGTGTTGTTGTAAAAGGTAGGCCTCTTGATTCTTTTGATGGTCTCAGGTCTCACCCGTCTCCTACCCATATGCCTCCTGCTCCTTTCTCTGTCTTTACCTTCCTCACCTCTGCCATCTCCCACCAACCTTTCTGCCAGCACCTTTTCCACCCACGCATGCACCTCTTCCATCTACCCATACTTTAACCTCAACGTTTTCCTCGACACCTCCTTTGTCAGATTCCGAACAACTTCCACTCCTCTCAACGTTTGTTGTCTCAACCTGCATATGTTTCTTACTGTCCTACGAATGTCCCTTTGTCTGCCCCTCAGTCATTCCTACAACCTGCCTTCAAACTTTCAAAAGCACCCCTTACTGCCACTGAACCTTCCCACCCCTATTGAAAGCTCTTCACGACATTTCCGTGACCTTTCCAACACCAATTTCTCTTCTTCTGTCTGTCCCACTATTGTTCTTTCTTGACATACAGATGTCCTTCCTGGTGCTTACTCTTTCCAGCTTGAACCTGTGACCCTTTCTTCACTTTATTCTCGCCATGGCCAGGTTGTTTCTCAGTTCAGTGCTAACCTTGCTAAAACTCTATTTTATCCTGCAGAACTGGTGTCATGCAATTTTCATGGCATCGGTGGTGGCACTGAATTTTCGCCCAGGAGAAAAGATCTGATTATCTCTGCCCTGTCTTTTCCCCCCTTCCTATCCAGTCTGCCTACCCAATGCTGTTTAAGGGAGTGATGCCATCATCAGGACATTATGACATCAACAAAGAAAAACTACATAAGCTGTAAATAAAAGATAAAATCTGTAAAACAACAATATACATTGGCTTTCAAGATTTGTTAATCCATTTTATTAGTTTGTTCTGAAAACCTATAATTGTAAATAATATATATACCTTTGTATTATTGTTTTATGTTCGGGTCTACAAATATGATTGTGATTTAAAGAGTATTGATATATTTGTTGTTTTAATAGTTGGATAACTAGAGTTTATGAAAACAAATTAAAAGATTTTAATTTTGAAACATTATTAACAAAAATGTATCATTAGTATTAGACGAAAGTGAAATAATATCTCTTTTAATTGCAATTAATCATTGCATATTTTTCCAAGGTTGTAATATAAAAAAACTAGATGTCTGGGTATATTTTAGATTAAAATGGTATTTGTGTGTATATTATTGTAGTGTTGTATTGTTTACATTAATGGTTTATCTTAATAATGTAGAACATTGTTGAACAAAGTAGACTAAAAAAGTTCCAAATCTGAATTTAACTTTTGAAGTTTAACAACTCATAATATTCCCACATTTGACAGGGAACTATACCAACATCATACATATCTTTATTCTTCATTAAATTTGATTTTCTTTGTTTGACAAATTGTAAACATGTTTTAATAAAAACATAAAACCATGTAGTGTTTGTTTTGTGTACGTTTTAATAATGTGGTGTAATACGATTAAAACCACCCGTTTTCAGACAGGCTGTTGTTTTCTCGTGCAGGCTATGCTTCCTGAGGGCTTTCCCGTTTATCAGTTTAATATTTCTTACTACAGCTGTTGTTTAGTGCCTGTGTGGCGGCTGTAAAAAGTCGCCCCGTACTACATCATTGTGTAGTCATATTTTTTCTGGTCCTCAGGGATCATGGAGTGTACATGTATGTTGTTTACATTTGAAAATGGAGTTCTGATCAACTCAATAATTCAATAATTATAAAACTCTCTGTATCAAAAGGTTTGAAAAAACAATGCACGGTAGTGAAATTTTATAACGATAATTCTCCTAACAATGCTAGAATTTTAAAATGAACATGGGGAAGTTTTCTTAAGTGTATTACAATTTTTTAATATAAAATATTATTATATAAAATAGAAAATCAAATAGTAAATTATTAATAAACGTAAATGAAATTTATTAGATCCTGAATTATTATTTGCGTATAAAAATAATAAACAACAATTACTAATACTATTACAAATACTACTTCTACTACACGACCAATATTTAATTCAATTGTAGAAGCCTGGTACTGCTCTACAAAATGTAAAGGGGCCGACAAAAAGAAGCAGCAGAAGAAAACGACAAATGACGTACAGTTTGCTTACTCAAAGTAAGTCATATGGGAAGGCCTATCCGATATGTGTAGACGAGATGCCGTCAGACACAATGACGGACCAATGATGGTGCTGTACTGGAAGGCCGACCTACCAAAGTTTGTGTTCAACAACCATCCAAAGTACTTTATTTTGGGACACCGACTCATAACTGGTGAGTACATTAAATTCGGAAACATTTGTTTTAAAAATTGTGTATCGTGAATGTTTCGATTACAGTTATTGTATTGAGCTGTTTTATAGTTATTTGGAGGCTACTTAAAGTTAACTTTGAACAGCATGAATAATGATATGTGGCGATTCAACATTTTTATAGATAAAACCTACATATTATGTTGGTTAGTACATGTATGTACAAATAAAAAATCATAATTCTATACATAGTATGTAAATGTTATTGATACTTTTACTTTTTACTTGTTTGCATCAATAATATGACGAAAATATCTGTATAAAATCCTTTTTTTATTTTTATCATAATAAATTATATAATGAAAATTAAACAAATATATACAGGTATTTATTATTTAATTTTATTTGATTCATTGAAAAAAAAAATTTATGACACATTTATCTTTTAATGTTATTAAAAGGCATAATACAAATATTTATTTTAAGCTGTCAATGGCTGGCTCTCCGAACGTTTGCGTCATGATCTAATATGGAATCGGACGATCAACATCCGTGGAGGTATTGGACCGAATGATGAGGTTGACCTCGTAAATGAGTTCCTGAACCGCAAATTCCAAGGTAATTCGGTTTATAAAATATTGTTGAAATATGTTAACTATTGAATAATCAGGTTCCTAACTCACTATTTAATGATTGGCGTAACAACAACAACATCAATTAAATAATATGGCGTTATTTAAAGGTAATAAATTGGACCGACGCCATGGGACATTGTGTCAAATGGTAATAAAAGACAATATAATTGCGTATTTAAATAACTTTATAATTATGCAGTTTTAAATTTATGTCTAGCACATTAATTATAGACTGATATTGTACATTAATGCACAGATTTTATTCAATGATTTGTTCATATTTTCATTGTATATCATTTTATGTATGTAATACATTTTTTTATTTTAGAAAATAATTAATTGATATTATATTTTTTGTATAATTTATTTCAATTTAAGACAGTATACGTGCAGTTGGCAACAACACTACAGCCTCGACCCTACAGAGACACGGCAAGACTGCTGGGCGCCTTGGCAAGGAGTTGCAGGCCGTATACTCGGACATAGTTCAATCGGAAGGGTGTCACATTGGAAAGAAAAGCGAATGTCTAAGGATTGATGAAATATCTAATCAAGTTGATTCAGAAAGAACGTCTTTGTGAAGAGGTAGGGAAGCGCTGCCACAACGCATTCCGAAAATTGAAAACAAGAACTATATCAAAGGAGAAATTCAAAAACAGAATTTGGAAATTATGCCCGAGGTTGGAACGAGGGAGACGAGTTGTTCTCAACCAGTGATTATATAATGTCCAAATTCTGTTCTTAAAATAATAGTAATACACCAGCCGATGTATGGCAACATGAGTTTTTATGTAATACTGTGTCTGAATTCTACTTCAATTATTGTAAAAAGATGCTCTGTATTTATTTCTGCTCGACGGAAAGTTGTGTTTGATATGTTTTGTTGTATTTTTAACACCCAGTGGTTACAGTATGGATGCGATACAATGTTGTTTTTATTTTAATGGTATCCTTGATCATGCTATGTTAACATGAACAATAATGTTTAATGTGAATTTTGTTAAATTTCAAACTTGTTCAGTGAATTTGTGTAAAAACACGTTTCTATAACTGCTAGTACGGGTATCGCTGCCACAAATCATATTGGTGGTGTAACATAACACAGACGGAGTGGACGTGGAGATGGTAGTTTATGCAGATGACAGTCCAGAGCAGTTTCCATTTTGTGGTGGGGGTATAATAATAATATGAGAAGATATAATGCCGACCAAACAAAGGTCAGCGTTAAGCAAATTAAGATATGAATAGAAACCGGTCGTTATGAAAACCTAAAAGAGAACAAACGTTTGTGTATTTTGGGATTATGTTGAGGATGAATGTTATGAATTGTCATATTGTAATTTATAATTATGCTGATGTGAGACATCATTTGATAAAGCCGTGTCCATAATTTCTACAAGCCTTACACTACACAATGGTTGAGTTAGGATTCGGAAATGATTTCTCTTGTGGGTACAGATTCTTTACCCTGACACAATAAAATTATGTTCTTCAGTTATAAACAACGGTTGGAAATAGAAATTTGTTGTAAAAGCCCGTGGTATAAAACAAGGCTGTTCACTATCTGCACTTCTTTTTATAATTGTTGTTGAAATTGTAGCATATAAAATAAGATCAAATAAAAGAAAACAACGAACATATTAATTAAAGTCAGTTATCTGATGATACATCTATTTTATTATGCCCCGAAGGTTGGCATTCAGTAATCGACTCGTCCTCTGTCAGTCCGTCCGTCCGTCCGTCAGTCAGTCAGTTCGTCCGTCCCTTTTTTGTCCGGAGCATAACTTTAAAACTATTCAAGGCATCAACATGAAACTTCATAGGTAAATAGATCTCATTGAGTAGAAGTGCAATGCATAAGATCCATAAATCAGCTTTATACGTTTGGAGTTATTGCCCTTCGTTCATTTTCATTATTGAATTTTGTCAGGAGCATAACTCAAAAAGTATTTAAGCTACTGACTTAACATTTCATAGGCAGATATATTTCAAATAGAAGAAGTGCAGTGCACAAGAACCATAACTCAAAGCTTCATATTGTTGGAGTTACTGCCCTTTGTTCATTTTTATTATTGAAATTTGTCCGGAGCATAACTCAAAAAGTATTCAAGATACTGACTTGAAAATTCATAGACAGATACATGTACATGTAGATCTCATTGAGGAGAAGTGCAGTGTACAAGAAACATATATCAAAGCTTTATACTTATGGAGTAATTGCTCTTTGTTGATTGTCATACTTAAATTTTTCATTAAGGCATTATCAATACACTACGTAACAATTTGTTAGCTATGGAATACAGTTTTTATTATTTTAGAAGGCAGTTGCCATGTTTAGATGTAATTCACTAAGAAACAAATTTAAAATCACGCATTTTAACACACTGTATTTAGTACGGTTAATTATTACTTAGATAAATGTTTTAACTTGTTTTACAACGAGTTACTTATAATCAAACACGCTCTCTAAACCCCCATCACCCATTCCTCTTCAAATATATAAAGCAGATAAAACAGTCAATTTAATGCAATTTCATCAACACATTGTTTTTTGTTTTACTATGTTTTTTTAAATATACTATATTCATTGATTTTAACAAGATTTCCTTACACTATGCAGATATAAAAACATCCATCTTCGCTCTGTTTACGTCTGTACAAGCTGTTCACTATAATTTTATATTTCGTCCACATGCATTATACATTTACATAATGACACTTTGATTATCAAGATGTCACAAAATACACATACCATTATTTAATATCTTATGGTAGTTTTTTCGTTGTTGATTTTGCTTTTATAAAATGTCATTTCATGGCGTTCAGTATTACTACACCTGCCGTTTAAGGAATCTGTGTCGACTTAGCGCTACCAGTACCAAATGCACAAACTTACGCTTATAAGTGACAGCTGTTTTTTTCTGATGTGGGGTCACTTTTGATATTATTTCATCACCATTGGCGTTCCTATATTTACCAAATACATGGCTAGCATGTACAGACAATTGTTGTAGTTTTTTTTGTCATTTTTTTTGAGAAAGTTTTAATACAATTTAAATTGCTAACATTTAAATAATTGTATGGTATGTACTCGAGCTAAACTTTGTTACGGATTTTAACATGACAATTCCTTGTTAATATGGTACACACTGCAATGGTTTAATGATACTTGGAGACTTATGCCATGTCACCATGCAATTTTACCTATCTAACGATGCCATATTATTGGCTTTACTGATCTACCAATTATGTATTTCGTGCCATTTGTACGGTAGCATATTGAATCATATTGGCATTAAATCTGGATACGAATACATGCCATTTCAACAGTTGTGACTTCAACATAAACATTTAAATGGCACGTCCTCTCATATATTTTGAAAATGTAACAGTTTCGCAGCCTAAAGAAAACTTAACGATTTTCGTTCGTAATTCGTTATAACCGGAATGCCAATAAGGGTCATAACAGATTCTTTATAGACAATACTAAGCCGTTGTCTATCTTTATAGACTACGCTAAACACTGGTCTGTAAGACATATACAGCACATTTTTGGTTTTTTGATTGGACAAAGCTGTGGTCTAAGTGTTATTAGCCACATATTTAACGTAGCTATATATAGAAGCATATTTTAACACTAACTTACATTAACCTGAATTGTATGCCTAATCAATATTACACGAAACGAAATGTGCACAAACCATGTATCGGTCTTGTTCTCGCCAGACAAATGTATTTGTGCAGACACCTCATCTTGAAATCAAATATTGGTGTAGGAGAAATATCATTAATCAAGCACATATCTGACATCAATTGTTCTTGTGTAAATCGTTGCGTTTAAATAAATGAATACGCGTGGATGGTTGTTACATATTCTACCATAACGCTTGCCATTCAATGATTTAACGGTCTTACGGTGTGTTTGCCAATAACTAGAATAAATGAACGTTTTATGAATCACCACCATTACTTAATTAAACCATGTGAATAATAAACTCTGCACATTCATCCACTAACGAATAAAGCACTTACATGGTCTTTATCTGATACAAAGAATGATAACGACATTAGTAAAATCCATTAAAACTTGATTCAACTGGCACCGTTTTATCAGAACGAGATAATGTACTATCTTGAACACTTGTTATTATGTCATATGCTCATTTTCCTGCAAGCAGAACAAATTGCTTAATACAAACATTGTTATTATGACTATACAATTCTAGAGAGGATCCCTGAAAGTTGAAATCGACATTTGCCAGTTGCTGGGTAATGCGGAAGAAGAATGTTTTCATCTTTTTATGTCTCGTGCACTCCTAATATTTACTAGACGTTGTTTTTAAGTCATTCGTTATTTTCATAGTTTCTCTTTCGCGTCAGATAAACAGATAACGCGTAGGCGAACTACTTGTGACGTGGCGATTTTGGTCCAGGTGGAATTATCTTGCGAGGACGTGTAGGACAAACGCAAAAGTATATTTATTTATTATCAATATAACGTAATGTCATTCCTACAATTAAGCAAACTGATGAAAGGGAAAGCAGTCAATTTATGAAAGAAACTTTATTAAGTTGTTCTGACCGAACTAAAACATAATGTCGTAATTATAGTTACATTTTTATAAGATACGCTAAACTCATTGACACCGTTGTGTAAGTTTTGTGGTAATTATTCTTTATGAAAGAAACTATAATACTTTGTTTAAAGGACAACATGCTGGGTTTATAATTGATTGTTATGACTTGTTGATAAATGAAAGGCGGGGTTGGGCGCTGTCTAACAAACTGGTACATAAAGCACGCCCTGCTCCCAGCGACTGCACGATTATATCAGGTGGGAACTGATCTGTGTTAAGGTATGACCTAATAGATTCACATATTTGCAGCTAGGAAGAGATTTTATAAACCTTTTTTATTTAAATATATGCCATTTTAAGACGATCCACCGCACAACTTTTCTCAGTTTTTGGATTTTTGAATTTATAAACAAGATTGAAAATTTTGATTTTATTCATATTTTAGGGAGGTAATAAGGTGTAAAATTACTTCCCTTTAATTTAATTTAAGCAAATATAGGTAACTTGCATTTTAAAAAGATTTTTCTACGGTTGAAAAGTAAAAGAATAATATATATCACATTTTAATGATAAAAAACTTGTTTACTTTTTTTATAAAAAAATTCAAATGTGTATCCTTCGTAGTCCATTAGGAAGGTCATACCTTAAAGAGAAATTTCGGCTGCATTCAAGAAATGTTAATTATATCCGACTCGAGGTTTGCTTCAAAGTACTAGGTAGATCTGTTGGACCTATTATCCTCTTTACCTGGCATTATCTTGTGGTGTAGTCAAGAACATACAGCTACGTAAGCGTTAATAACTTTGCTTTAAAACTACACCGTAGGATAACGTAAAAATGAAAATGTCAGGAAAACCTGTAATTTGTTTCATTTATTATTTTGCCAACGATATAAACGTTTGTTTCTCACAATTAAAGTTCGTGCTTTGATGTGTTTGCACTCGAACATAATTCTGGCAAATGCACATGCGTGGTAGATTTCTCCTCCATATTTTAATAAGCTTTTTTATAGACTTCTAAATGCTCTAATGCTATAAATAAAACTGACTGACTGTTATCTCTTACACAAAAACTAACTTGAAGTAACTGTTTTATTTGTTTCCTTTTCTTTCACTATATACGTATATTAAGATACACATGTAAATGTTCTAGAAATTATTTTTGTAATGTGTTTTACACTTTACTATGAACACAAAATAAACCTTTTGACAGACATCCCTCCCCCACCCACCCAAAGCGTATTGAATTTACGAAACACTTAAAAGCGTTTCTACTATGATATGTAAGGCATACTGCCTCATTAAAATAGTACTTACTAATTATCAGACTATATGATGTTAGTACAAATCTGCATAATTAGGCTGGAATGACAAGTGAATACAATAGAATAGTCCGACAGACGAAGTCCGCGAAATCGCCAATTTTGGCGGCTGTCGAGTCAATTTTGGCGGCTGGTTGAGATATTAAGTGAATGTTTATAGACTTTGTCAAGCTATTCAAGCTGTAGCAATACATAGGCGTAGATAACGGGGCGGCAGGGGCGGCGGCCGCCGCCCCAATACTTTGGCTAGTCGTCGTTATACAGAATTGACGGGCTTTTTGCCGCCCCAAACAAATCTTACCTTGCACCGTCAGTCAACTTCTCCGCTGGGCTGCTCGGATGTTGTCACAACGTATAAGTCAGAAATAGGTGCCATAAACACGGGTTGAGAGTCTGGTAATTGCCTGTTGATTGTTTTATTGTTCTGTGGAATGATTGCCCTGATGATCAGTGTCTTTATTGCAGCAATTATAACCTGGAATCATGGTGATTGTTTAATCTCTATTGTTCGTTAATATAGTGATTGGTAAGAATAGTATTGGTAACTGGTAAACTGTATTGGATCCATATATCTGGTGCGCAAGATACATTGTCAATTAAGCAGTAACTCTGTGGAGCATTCTTTTTTCTTTGCCTTTATGAATTGTAGAAGTCAATTAACTGCAATTTGAGTTAATTTTAGCGTGACAAATCACTAGCGGGTCGAGGGGCCGCGGAACTATGATTTTATTGCCAAAAATGCTTACAAGTTTACAAGTTTTTTTAAAATACACTCACTCCATGACATACATGGCATTATGAGCATTATATACAAACAAGTCATTGAAATAAATATCGAGGCTAACAATGCATGAAAAGTTATAATTTATCGATTGCAACGGGAGAAGCAATCACATTTGAATATAAGCATAAGTACATACATGAAACTTTACTTTGTGATAATTAAC
>Ga0224511_10002070_pt1 | contig 13084 bp, 12 predicted proteins | sample SF_May12_sed_USG_2_FD_169988 | JGI IMG/M metagenome (GOLD analysis project Ga0224511, IMG submission 169988) | Sediment microbial communities from San Francisco Bay, California, United States - SF_May12_sed_USGS_8_1 | ecosystem: Environmental > Aquatic > Marine > Sediment | place: USA...
AGCCTTATTCAGCAGACTCGAGACTAGTCCACCACCGCTGGTACCACCGCCACCTGCTGCCTTCTTCTTAGCCAATCTAGCTTTCCTCCTTCTCATTCTCCTCATCTTCTTGCGTGCATCGAGCTTGCCTCCAGATTTCTTGCCCTTTTTAGTCTTCGGAGTTGTGGTCGGTTTCTCGGTGCTGGTAGTTGTAGTGATCTTCGGGGGAGGTATAGCCTGTAATCAAGTTATTTCTATTCAACAGTATTTTGGCCATTTTTCAGTTATTCCCCTTTTGAGGTAACAGGGTACGCTTTGACACTACGGTGCCCGTGTAGGCATGAGATACAGCTCTTTCTATGATGATGCCACTCTATCATAGCGTGAAGACATGATGTCACCCTGGACCATGTCTGCTTGTCACTTACCCCACCGCCAGTTCCTATAAGCTCGTCCGGATGGTAACCATTTGTCAGCATCTTGTCCATCGCTTTGGAGAAGCATTGCAAGAACTCTTTGTTGTCTTTGGCCAAAGTGTGAACCTGTAGAAGTTGATACATCATAAGAGATATGTAAATCATATGTACAACTTATCATTCTCGTTCCGGAAGCCTTGAAAAGTCATTTTAAGAAAATACGGGAAGCCATACAAATGAAAATCATTCTTATAGAATTAACTATGTCTGTGATAAATCTGGTCAGGTTTCAAGTGACTTCATTGGAATCATTGGCTGGAATTGAGTGCTTCATGAGCATTTTGTTTAGGTTCAGATGTGAGAATACAACTTGGAGTTTCAAGTCACACACATACATACACAGAAGTATCTTTATAACTTACATAGTCTGCTGTCTTTTGGGCCTGACAGGTTGGCTGAGGGTTACGCGTCTGCTCTGGAAGTGCGCATTTGGCACGACCACGGAAGTTGTGAGGTATTTTATACAGCAGGGAGAAGTCGCTGTTGACTCTAACATATTTGCCATCTTCATCTTCCCATTGGTTTCTGGAAGAAAACAATTATTGCAATTAGGTTCAGTAAATGGCCGTCAAATGTACCAACCGAGTGATTGGAATTTAAGACAACTCACCTAATGACGGTTTTGCCATCAACCTTAGGCTCCCGTTTCACTTGTCTCCATTTCAATGATGGATCAACCATCATCTTGTAGAAGTCGTTAGTCAACGCCTCCTCATGGTCAGTAAGCTTTCCTTCAAATCCACTCTCATTCTTTCTGTAATGTCCCAGTGTGTGAGAGCCTGGAGAGGATAAGTACAGTATATAGATAAACAAGTCACCAGGTCAGGTGTGTTGTGGGAGTGTGGTGTTTGTATTGTTAAAAATATTTAGGGGTTGTAAAGTATTTAGGGGTTGAATAGAGATCTCTGCACTCTTGATTCTCCCTTACCCATGATACAGACGGCCTCTTTCTCTGTCATTTTAAAGTGTTTTGGGAAAAACTCGTATGGATCCTCGTCAGCATTAGGAATTTCACGGAGAGGTGACACAGTTTGAGGATGTTCACAATCTCTTCTTCCCCACTGAATCTTCATTGGATATCTGCAGTCATTTGACCCGTCAGTCTTGGAGTTTTTGCAACCTGAAAAAGAACAAGACATGAACATGGCAATCTAAGTAGAAATAGAAGTCAATACTGAGTATTTTTGTCTATTGATGAAGGAGTTTGGTATCAACAGATTGACCTTATCACTAGTATTTCAAGGCGCAGCGATAAGTTTCCATCTTCACGGATTTTACTTACTTCCCAGATTTTCTCCTTTCTCAGAGGCATAATCTGTTGTCTCTGCACATGCTAGAGCATAGAAGTCAGCCAAGGAGCAAATGTGCTGGAAGTCTTTCTTCCAAAGGGCTCTCATCGGCATCCATGTGGCTGCTAGGCCTGAAAACATTCCTGGTATGAAACACTCGAAACCAATTAACTGTGAAAAGCGTTTGGAATAGGATTTTAATTTTAGCCCCGGTGGATTTGCGTTTGAATCAGATAACTCAAGACATAAGCTTAAGATAATCCCTGTGATCCTGCTAATCCGATGTATCTTCCTCCTAGTTGAGATAATCCACAGAGCTCGAATTGTGCCAACCTTTTCGTGTCACGGGCAACGTCACTTCTAATAGGGATAATCCTGCCATAAAAACTAAGACACCGAGTGACTAATTCAGTGAAATTCATGAATTTCATTAACAGCATCCATCCGGTTTGGTATTCTAATCAATATCTGATTGAGTTGACAATTTTTACGACACCATCGGTTCATACAATGAATCACAAATCTCTCCTCCCCAGCCGTATCGCCTTATCCACAAAACGAATGCAGTTTCAACCTGCAGAACCTACCATTGTTTGCTGGCTGGACGACCCTTCTTGTATCAACGCAGCCGTCACAGATCAGAGCGCAGTCATGGAAGCAGAGTCGAATGAGGCCAGGAACAAGTAGTCGTAAACCATTACTATCTTTGGTATTGTGGATAGCGTCGCGGATAGCTGCTCTCATTTTATTCTCCTGCTCCTTAGTGGGTGCATTGAGGGCGAGGCATGATGCCACCATAAGCACAAACAATACTGCACAGTTCCTCTGCAACAATAAGTTACAGTAAACAAACATATCAGAACATTAATAGGTAAGCTACACCAATACTTGGATGTGTTCATATTTATCAGTATAACTGTACTCTTATTCACTCACTTATTGGTGCTATGTTCTAGTAGTCAGTCTATGTGATGAGGTAGATGTTATATACACACTTCTATAATGTGACGTACTTACCATGTTGATTGAACTGACCAGCAGTCTACATGCACTGACAATCCACTGGGGCCTTGTGAGCTCTCGCTGCTGTGTCTCCTCACCTTTATACTCGCTGTCATGGTAACCGTGGATTATCGCGTTAGCGGTATTGCATTGATATAACCTGGACATAAACTACCATTTTGGCTGCAACTGCTCATGTTGTCAAATGTCAAATGTTGAATCACTCTCCCGCTCTTTATTGTGTTGCAAATAAAATGTACATGTACATACAGGTATGCTCGTTGTAGGTTTATTGGTCTAGCGCTGAACAAAGTAATGAGATTGTTTTAACCAATTTGGCTTATATCATGTACGTAGGGTTCAGGCCCTTTTCGATGAACATCAGGCCCTCTAAACTTTTGTCAACGGCTTGGCTGGAATGATTCTAAGATCATGCATGGATAAACTTGTGCTATATTCTTAAATTACCCATCAATAGTTTTAAGCATTGTCAGGCTGTCCTTTAGGACCTGCATTCAATCTTGAACTAATGAAAAATGTTAACCAAAGTAAGCGAAAGTTGAACAAGCCGATCTCGCACAGATGACGAGGCTAGGTCCTAGTCACCATAAGTCTCGCATTGCACACCTAAGGTCTTAGCACTACTCTTTGCTACTTGCCACATGTAAGCGAATAATTATATGGTTGAAAAACATGGTTCTCTTTACCAGCGAACCAATTTGTTGTCACATTTACAGTGATGGCTTCTTCAAACTCACAAAGGTATTTACAGGCAACATGATAAAACAAATGCTGACGCTCTAGCTCAATTTCAACTTTCAAACCAATCTATTTTGGACATTCTAGCTTTTCTGGCTAAAACCCACTGGCCATGAGAATGTTGTTGTTGCTGTTGGGATCATCACGATAGGAATATTTGCCAATAGACTGACCTCACTTATCATGATGGACAGTGTGTGACCAGTAACTGCACCATTATCACAGCTACTGTGTATCCTAAGCATAATACTGATAGAACTGATGACATTGGTCCATTGTCTCATAGCAGACGTATGTCCCATCACTTCACTACTGATCCTCCTTACACTAGATGGGGGGGGGGGATCTGTGAGTTACTGGCATAGACACAATAATGATGGATTATTTGTGTACATGTATACTGATGACTGCAGCTAATATTGCTAGTGTTTTGCCACAGGTGTTCTGTTATATCTGTCCTGCATGTGTGTTATTAATACTAAGCAAAAAGATGAAGTTTCCAAACCATAGGTTAACATGCTTGTGACATATTCCTTGTGCCTAGTACGGCCTCAATTAATCCGACTCCTAGTAGATAATGGATAGTTATGTAGGAAATCATAAATAATTACTGCTCGATTAGAATCGTTCATTTGTCAATAAGTGGATAAGTAGAAGTAAATTGTCATCATTATTATTATTTCTTTCAGGATTATTTATTGGTGATCACCAAAAGCATTGGCATAAATAACCAGAGTATTAGTATATGAAAGACAACATTATCTAATGCTATGTCCTGTTTTGATGCGTTGACATGTTTATAAAAAAAAGTCTATCAGGGGTTATTGTTTTTAATTTTTCCACGTTGAGCTGCTCTCTTCAGCCATTGGTTAGTCATTCCAGTTGGGTAGGTGCCGGACTGAAAAACACAGGAAGGGGTAATGTATAATGACTCCAGAATACATTCGTCAGGATTGATTTGATGGTTTGGTATGATTTTGCGATGAATAATCCAATTGTGTGCTAATTTATATGTACAAGCTCGGCACAGATTGACCCATTTTATGGATTACCAAAGTCATAAGTAAATTAATATATCGTAAATTCTATTGGGATTGTGATCTGCCCTGCCTTTTTAATTTTCTAATTTCATACCAGGATTCAGCCCCCTGGTATTCTCATTATACAACTACAGAAGAAAAAACAGCGGCTGGTGTGAAGCAGTATGTGAAGACCTCCAGAAGTATTTTGAGGGATAGTGCCTAAGTGACCTGCCATACGCATAGGTTCACACCTCCGCTCATCCCAGAGTTTCCATCGATACCTTGGTGGTGAACCTGCAGCTCTCTACCTCCGGGTATTGAATTCAGGGTTCCCGAACAAGACTTGTCCGTGTGGCCATCCTGTAATAAGGAAGCATGTGATGTGGTCGTTGTCTACCCTTTGTTCTGATTTTTCTGGCTTTTCATTAATGGCTTTCTCTGCGCAAAACTCCGGTAACTTAGGTCTTACCGTGTGGTGCAGGAGCATCAGTTGAGCCATATCCTACTGAGGTTGTGCTTGTTGTGGTCGTTGATGTAGTTGTTGAATCTGTACTTGGAGTGTAGGTGATTTCGTGATCCTCGGAGTCAGTTGTGGTTTCATATGGTGTTGTTGTGGACTCATAAGCCTCAGTGGTGGTGGTGGTTTCCTCTGTGGATGGGGTGTATGTTCTAAAAGAGAAATAATTGCTTAGATTGAGCCCGTAAAGTTCATGCTCGTGGTTGGACTAAAAACCACTCATTCACTTTACTGTGTCACTCACATTTCAGGCTCTTCAGTTGTTGTCTCAGTTGGCTCAGTGGTTTCATACGGCTCGGTAGTTACATCTGGTTCAGTCGTCTCGTATTTCTCAGTAGTTGATGTGGTTTCTGGAATGTATGTCGCATAATCATCATCGTCATCAGTATCAATCTTTCTTGCTGAGAACAGTCCTCCCTTCGTCAACATATCTATCAGTTCCTGAATTGTAGAGGGTTTCTCTGCAGCTCTCTTCTTCCGGCTATTAAATTCAGGGTTCCCGAATAAGACTTGTCCATGTGGCCATCCTGTGAAAAAATGACCATGTGATGTGGTTGTTGTCTAAACATTTCTGGTTCTTTTTCAGGCATTTTTTTTGCACAGAACTCGGGTAACTAAGGTCTTACCTATTGGCGCAGGAGCATCAGTTGAGCCATATCCTACTGAGGTTGTGCTTGTTGTGGTCGTTGATGTAGTTGTTGAATCTGTACTTGGAGTGTAGGTGATTTCATGATCCTCGGAGTCAGTTGTGGTTTCATATGGTGTTGTTGTGGACTCATAAGCCTCAGTGGTGGTGGTGGTGGTGGTTTCCTCTGTGGATGGTGTGTATGTTCTAAAGGAGAGATGATTGCGTTAGATTGAGAACATAAAGTTCATGGTGTTGATTGGACTAAAGCCACTCATTCACTATAGTGTGTCACTCACATTTCAGGCTCTTCAGTTGTTGTCTCAGTTGGCTCAGTTGTGGTGGTGCTGCCATAGTCATCTGTTGTGGTAAATTGAGTACTCGAGCCATAATTGTTTGAAGTTGTTTCTGGCTCTTCTGTAGTGTATCTGTCGATTGTGGATGGAGTAGCTTCTGTCATCCTGTAATGTGATCCGTGAAGATCATACACTGCCATGGAACCCGAGCATTTGAGAACAGCTAGTTTAAATACATGGTCTTTGGGGTACATACGTTGTTGTGATAGATCTTGCTGGGATCAAAGTTCTCAGGTACTGCAACAGACGACGTATTCCTGGCATTGTGGCAATTTCATCATCAACAGCACGCTTTTTTCTGCCGAAGTCAGGATTTGCATGCAGAACTTGACCATGATGGTAGAAACCTACAACAGAAACATGTTGAGGACCAGGCCAGGTTTGGGTCTTCAAGGTGCCAGAGGTCCATGAGACATTGAAATTACTCACCAGGTGAACCGTTTCCATTGTCTGGTGCGTCAGTGTATTGTGTGGTAGTACTGGCCGTTGTTGAGGGAGTGTAGGTGGTCGGTGTAGGGTCAGTTGTTGTAGATGATGTTGTTGTAGATGGAGAAGAGTAGAAACCAGTTGTTGTGGAAGTACCATATCCTGCTGTAGTTGTAGTAGTTGGCTCTGTTGTTGTAGAGTCTGTACTTGGGGTGTAAGTGCTGGAACAAGAGCAACCATATTTGTAAAATCTTTCAATCAAGTGCACTACTCGTTATGGTAATAAACCCAGATCGGAAAGATCTATGATGCCAAATAAATTTTGTTTTATAATATTCTTACATTTCGGGCTCTTTTGTTGTTGTGCGGCGTCTGCGTTTCGTAGTTGGTCGTTTTTTAGTAGTTGTTGGAGCCGCTGTTGTTGTGGGAGGCTCTGTTGTTGTCTCTGTCGGCGCATATGTAGTGCTGGTTGTTATAAGCCAATCCACAGGAAGCATCTCACCGGGGATGATTCGACCCAGCTGAAGCCACCTCACGATGGCAGCAGTAGCGTCTCTCTTGGATATGACATGGACTCCTTCATCAACAGATCTTTTCTTTCTGGTCTCCCATGCCACAGGATTTGCGTGCAGAACCTGTCCGTGAGGATGGACCCCTACAATTCAATTAAGTTTTACAGGCTGCAGTTGGGAAACTGACGAGACAACCAACCTTTACCTCCCACTCAATCGTTTGTATATTGTGTGTTGGCCAATCTAACTTCCTTCTTTTACTTAACACGACCATTGACTCAGGACCTGTTGGTGTCAGTCAGAAGTTTCTCATGTCGACACATTGCCGATCAAGGGTAAATGCTAACCTGGTGAGCCGGCATCACCTCCCTCATTATCCTCATAGATGGTAGTGGTAGAGAGTGTTGTTGTGCTTGTGGAGGGAGTATAAGTAATAGTAGATGTAATCTCATGGCGATCATAGTCTGTTGTGGTAGGTGTAGTGGATGAAGTTGTGTAGCCCGTTGATGTTGTGGATGACTCGTATCCGGTAGTAGTCGTAGTGGAAGACGTCTCATACATATCAGTGGTGGTTGTGGGCTCAGTTGTAGTAGACTCTGTTGATGGTGTGTAAGTACTACAACAGTGTGGTTTTCTTGGTAAACAAATTGGCAAGCCCCTTTCGAAGTTGCTTTAAACCACATATTTTACTACATCAGGTCACCAACAGTTAGAATGAATTGTGTCCAATGATTACATGCTAGCCTGCTTATGACATAAATTGATTCAACTATTGTCAAACTTACACTTCACTCTCGGTTGTTGTTGTTTTTGTTGTTGTTTTTGTTGTTGTTTTTGTTGTTGTTGTTGGTGAGACCACATGATTTATCCACTCTTCTGGAACCTGGTCTTGAGGTAGGAGTTTTCCAGCTTTTAGCCATCTCATCACCCTGTCAAAAGTGCTTCTCTTCACAATAGTGTGCTCTTCAACTGACCGCTTCTTTCGCTCATTGCCAAACAGAACCTGTCCATGAGGCCAGAAACCTGTAAAACAATGGTTGAATGTAAACCTTACTGTTTCTGCCTTCCCGGCGGTATGTTATCTTCTGTCCGTAAGAAAATATGCTCACCAGGGAAATTTCTTTCATAGTATGTGGTCGATGGGAATGGCGTAGTTGACGTCGTTGATGTTGTTGATGAGGAGGATGGTGTGTAGGTTGATGTATAATCATCTGTTGTTGGGGTGTAGGTGATCTCATGATTATCACTCTCTGTCGTTGTGTACTTTTCCGTTGTTGTATAATCATCCGTTGTTGTATAATCATCCGTTGTTGGGGTGTACGTAATCTCGTGGTTTTCCTTGTCAGTAGTGCTAGTGTATTCTTCCGTCGTTGTTGCTTCTGTTGTTGTCGTTTCTGGGGTGTATGTTCTAAAAGTTTAAGAGATAAACAGAATGTGAGTGAACTCCTGTGACTCGGGTAATGCGGATGTTTAGGGATAATGTGGGCCTAATGTACCTAGCTGGGCTAGGATGACTGTCCTTAAATGTTTGCAAAATATTGCAAGTTTATCTAAGAAAACATGTGGTCTCTTTAGGCGTTTTAACTTTCTAAAACCAGATGTTCGAGTGAGACAGTCTTACTTACATTTCCGGTGCCTCTGTGGTAGAAGTCGAATAGTGAGCCTTTGAGAGTCCCTTTACCACTCTAGCCTTCAAGCTGTTGTGATCAACAAATCTCTTCTTCCTGAGTAATCTCAGGGTAGTTCCAGACTTAACAAATCTTGGGTCATTCCTTTCTGCTTCTGTAAACATCCTATACATTATACTTAAACCTTCATGATGCTTCCCAAAAGATTTCTTTTATGAACTACAGGTTGATCATCAGGTTTTCAATATTACGCCGCTATCTAACCACTAGAATTTTTGTAGAAAGCGCTGTGTAATAATTGGCTAGTAGTGCTCACCCAGTTGTAGTCTACGTTGAATTCTCTCAATTCGTCTCTGCTCGCGTAGCTTTCTCAAGAATTCTCTTTTTTCTTTTTGCTTCTGTTTTCTGTCAGCCTTCGGATCTTCGGTTGTTTTGGGGGCTGTTGTTGTAGTCTTTGGTGAAAGAGTTTGGCCCTGAACTTTGCCAGCTTCCTTTCTCTCTGGTACCACATTTCTGTTTTTGGGTGGTTCCTCTACCAACCGATAAGATTTGGTTATAAACCAATTGATAAAACACCTGACACCTTGTGCATGTTTTTTGTGTGACCTCACACTCACCTCCAAGTTCATACAGCTCTACTCCTTTTGTGTTCTCAATCACCTTAGACATGGCATTACTGAAAGCTCGAAGAAAAGCTCTGTTACTGGCTGCGAATCGAGCGACCTAAAACAATCCGATCACAGAAATTAAGATAATTTGCATTCCCGTTTATTATATCGATAAAAGATAATGCCAATTACCTGCAGCAGAGGCTGGCTGTTTGATCACAAGTAAAGTGGACTACTTACGAATCTCCTCTCCTCAGATGGTGGGCAAACGGGCTTTCCATCAACCTCTTTAAACACATTGCAGTTAGACACTCCTTTGGCAGATTTGGGTACATCAGTCTGGTGTGCCAAGGCTATGTCTACACCAACCATCATAACTGGCTTGTCGTTGGTTGCCCAGAAGTGGCTAAAAGTGATATGATATGTTAATTTCATTCTACTGATTTACTGTCTACCTGTGTGCCAATAGTTACATTGCGCTCTCTGGAATTAGTCAGAAGAAATTTAACTTACTGTCCACCGCCGTTAACCTCTTGGTGGAAATCCAGACCTTTATCCATCAGGTTCTTATAGTACTGATTGTTAAAGACTGTGTGGTCTTTGGTCCATGAACCCTCGAATGCAGATGTCTTCTTGTGCATCTGACCGATGGTGTGTGCGCCTTTAACAAAACCAATGTGGGGAGTTAGGCATAATTTAAGTGTAGTCTGAAGCTACCAAGTGACAGAGATTTAAAAAAACAGTTTAGTCAATGTGGAACAGCATTGGTACAGCAGGTTGTCCTTGACAATGTCAACTGTAAAGAGAATACCAGTTAAGACATACAAATTGTTATCCCAAATATTGTTAGACAAAACTGCTCTGAGCAATATTAACTCACCTAGGATTGCTGTGTGTTCTTCCATGGTAAGGTTAAACTCAGCACCAAGTTTGGGAGCGTTGTGGTGGTGAGGTCCTGGGAAGAAGAACTCCTTCCTGTTTGGTGGAGCTGCCCTGTCAGGACAGTCCACACGACCAACTCGATAGTTCACTCTCAGATCACATTCTCCATTCTCGCAACCTGTGGTGGAAAAGAACTACTACTAGATTTCTCTCCTGAGTGGTCTTTAATCATCAAGTGTATATATGTAGTACATGGGCTGGCGAGCTTTAACATGCAGAAAGGAAGGGAAGAAAAGAGAACATGATGAATTCATTGAGCGAAATAAAAAAAGTTACTAATGAGAGTCGATGAAATTTAAAAAGCTTTGTAACGATTAGATAATTTTTGGGATTGGGCATCTACTCACCTTCATGGAAAGACGCGGCATAATTGGTAGAAGTAATTCCGGCTAGAGCAACCAGATCTGAAAAACTCATCTTCTGCTTAAGCGTCTTGGAACCAATCTTTCCGTTTTCCCAGAGTTTCATCAATGGGTCAGCGTATTTGTCGATGCCTGAACGAACCAATTATAAAGTTAGTTTTCAGTATTTGTTTTGCAATTCTGCCATAAATTGTAGGAAGCAGCCTTGGTTTAGTGGTTAAAATACGCAACTTGCACTCATTGAGTCCGGGGTTCGAATCCCAGAAAGGTCATTGTTGAATTCCAACAATGTCTCCCTGCTACCCAAAAGACGAATTACACAACCCTGTACAGGGAATAATAATGATGAATATAAATGGAAATGGAAGCCATCATTAGCTCAATCACAGGCTCATCTGACTGTAAAAAATATTGCTTCCATCTTGATTTGAAACTCACCGGCATTTCCACCGTTAGAGAAATCAATGCATCCATCGCAGCCTCCCCAGCAGTCATGGAAGACCATTCTTAGATACCCAGCGTTAAAGGTAGTCAATCCCTCTTCTTTATTATCATCAACCAATTTCCTGTAAAGAACACAGTATTACAAATGTCATACGCCCAGTATGTCCAAAGGTTTGTTATCGGTTATGGATTTTTGACCTGGACTGTCTGCTAAATAGATAGAATCTCTGATCTCCATGAATCTGAGTGACCTATGGTCTTATTTAAGTTATCCTTGGGAAATAAATTTCCAAATCAACTCAAATCTAATCGGGTAGGGAAGAGGGTTGAGGAACCTTATACCTCTCAATATCTGAACTTACCTTACTAAAGACATAACCTTTAGCTTATCAGCTAATGTAAACGGCTCAAATACCGGGACATCTTCTGCTGGCACATGGGTTTCCTCAGCTTTACTCACTGCAGCAATGGCTAGTGTGGCTGCCAACAGCCAAACTATTTTCTAAAACAATATTTAAAAGATATATAATTGCTAATCCCGGCTTTAACTCACGCTATTATTAATTCTTCCTAAGAGGAAGCACCCACCCATAAATATGCCATATAAAATACACCATGCATATAAATAAGCTTTCACTCGTTAATACTACCGGGTAATTTTCCATTAGGTTTTCTATAGCCATGTACGCTCCTCATTACAATGATGGTACGCTTACCTTATCCATGACTTCTGCAGAATGACTGACTTTAGTGAATGGCAGGCAGAGAGTAAAGGTCCTGCGGTGCACCCACCCACTTTATAATGACCGTGTCATCTTCATCATTAACAAGGCATTATAGCCTGTTACATGAGCCGCCGCTGACCCATCTACTGTTTTGGCTGTCACATACATCGCTGACGCTGTATGGGGTGCCTTTGAACAGACTAGGGGCGCAGGCTGGTAGATCTGCATTAGTATGAATGGAACTGATGATCTATATCATGATAATCTTTCTCAACATGGTCACTCCGGTCCTCTATCTATCACTTTAACATCTGTTCTCATTTAGGATCTTACCAACTCGCTACACCATTGAGTTATAATTTTTCATTCAAATACTCATGTAAGCACTAAACATACTTAGTAGTCGCCTTGTAGGTGACATTTTATTGATTATAAAGTCTCTGGGGCCCTGACTCCCCCTCAATGATAAATAATATTTTTCCCGTTAATCTGACCAATTTGTTACAAGTGATTAACATTGAAAGGAACAGCTACAGTAGCGTAGCACCTTTTCCAACGAGCCACGAAGGCTCCATGAAAGGTGATCGTCTCAACCGTAATCCTTTCCACATGACCTTTCCCAAAACTTTCCTGGGAGACGCCATTTGTGTAACCTGAATTGAATCACTGGAAATAGTTGGCAGATGCTATGTGATTTACTTACTGTGTATGTGTGCCTCTACTTACTATATATGTGTACCTTTACTTACTACGTATATGTGTATCATGCTTAGCTATGCAGCCAATGATGTCTCAAAACAGATGAGATAATCTGGGATGGAACAACACTGGCCGCTTTTACGATTTATGTCACCCTCTCGCGCTGGAGTATATGTACTAGCGGAGCTAAAGTATCTCAGTAGTAGAGCTGGGCTCATAACTGTGAGCACATGGGTTCAAATCCCGATGTGAGTGTGTGCTCCTCACCCTACTCCTAGCTCAAAGAACAAGCCTCGTTATGAGGTGGAGCAATAATACTAACCCGCTCATGGTGCTCCATGCTAAGCCGTAACTGGTGAAAAAAAAACAAGTTTCTAACCCGGCAGCTTCACCATAGCAGTGAAAAAATCATACAAAAGAAGATCAGCCATGATTTTATTAGGAAGATCTGAGACTATAACATCTTACTTGCTTCTTCCACTCTCCCTTTGGCAATGAGGGTTTTTTCACTAGATCCAATGCCCATCTTCTCTGCCTGTCATTTCAAATGGTGCCTCATTCTGTTGCAGAAGAATTCTGACATGTCCTCCTCCTATTCCCAAGTGGTTCAGTGCACCAGCCAGGTCATTCATTCTCGCCCTTCTGGAGAAAATCCCTGCCAATCGCCTTGGAGCTAAAGGCACTCACCAGATCAAAAACCATGTGTTTTTCCA
>Ga0224511_10002071_pt1 | contig 13083 bp, 4 predicted proteins | sample SF_May12_sed_USG_2_FD_169988 | JGI IMG/M metagenome (GOLD analysis project Ga0224511, IMG submission 169988) | Sediment microbial communities from San Francisco Bay, California, United States - SF_May12_sed_USGS_8_1 | ecosystem: Environmental > Aquatic > Marine > Sediment | place: USA...
CCACCGAGGACAATTTACTTATCACTGCGAATACCCTTAACATGATTACGATATTATGTATTCAAATACTAGTGACACATGCTTGCACAGTGTAACTATTACAAGGGTGTGAAATGCGTAAAGCGAGCTGCATTTATCAAATTATCAATTTTATATAGTGCAACTATAAAAATTTCTATTGGCATGTATAAAAATCATATGTCTAATACATCACAATGATCTAAAATTACAGATTTGCGATAAGTAAAAAACAAGAACTCGCTAAAAAAATTATAAAATGTTCTAGAAAATTTCTCGCAAGTTTTCTAGCAGCAGTTTCCCTAAGTATGGCCATTTCGCATTGAATCAGTGTGAAATCGAGTATTGTGCCATTAAACAATGCGTGCTCATTTAAATCAGCTCATCAATTAAATCAATGACAAGGAGAACATGATTCACCACGCGACAAGATTTTTTCTGCTATAATTGGCCTCAAGGTGTAATGGTATCCTTTGACATAATAATTATGATAAATTGCTCAACAAATCGGCGTCACGCGCATCGCGTTTGAGAAAGAAATGATATTATGATTAGGTTTAGTTGTTTTGTGAGGCAGCTGGAGGATCAGGCACAAGCTCAATTATATCACGCCGCCGCTCGAAGATCACTGGGCTCAGCCAAGCTTTTGTCATAAGGTTGAAATAGTTGTTGCCAGAACTCCTACCACTAAGAAGCTTTGCAGAATATTAACAAATGCCTGAATGAATTTTCTGAGTTTTGAGCGGAGAAAAGCATTCTTTAAGAGAGCCTCATTACAGTATTAGAATCATTAGACAGGCAATTTTGTGATTAGGGCTACTTTGTCAACTTCAATGATGTAAAACCTTCTATGTAAACAGGCAAAGGAGTCCCAAAGCTGGTCTGCATGAGTCACTCTCTATGAATCCGCAATGGGCTCGGTCATCATAATAAGCCAGATTAGAAATCTCTATGACTTAGATGCTTCCCTGCACAGGAAGTCCGCTTAGTGAATAGAATTATTTTGAAAGAAAACATCGCAACAAAATTTATTTCGTCTAAAGCATCTCCAAATTAGTAATTGCTGATCCAATTATGAAAAAATAATTAAGCTAGCCATACAGAAGGACTGCAGCTGGTTTCTTTGCCTTCTCATTAAAATTCCAATTTGTCACAGATTAGGTGAGCTCAATAGGGCCATCTGCACAAATACATCTCCCAGGTTCTCATTTTGATAATTTTTATTGTTTTACGGTTTTGCATGGTGAGGGTCAAATTCGGATAGAAGTCCAAATATCTTGATAATATCATTCCAGTACGCTGATTCCAATACAAGAAAGTGATAAAAACAACCACACAACCATATCGTTATAGACATGGCCACCCGAAATAAATTAAATAATCAACCTGATAATACAGATAAACAAAGATTGTAAAAAATAAATAATTTATGATTACAAAATAGAAAGTTGAGTCCATACAAAAACAGGCATATATAAATAGATATGCATATGCCGGCCGGCGCGTGCCATCGAGATATATCAGAGAGAGGAAAATGTGAATATGGAGAGATGTTTGTGTGAGTAACCAGTGGAAGAACCAGCTAGCGAATCTCTATCTTCTTATTGGCATTTCGTAACCTATATCTGAGCTGAACATCATTCGTGGGTGGCACGATTTCATGCCCTGGATAACTAGTGTCATAATCACAACTCTCTCCGGGTAGAAGCTCAAAGTCGAATCGATGGAGCATCGAGAGAAGGTACCATTTTGTTTGAAGCAGCGCAATTTTTCGTCCGGGACAGATCGATCCAAACGGAAGTATTGGATTCTTTAGTGGTTGTCCAGCCTTATAGAAGGTGTTATCCACAAATCGGTCATACTTGAAAGACTACAAAGCAGTAATGGTGCCTGTTATGTGGCATGTTTAGTTTGACATTTTGACAGCAATAAATTTCCGAATCAGATAACTTTTTTCGACTTGCGCCGAGCTCAAAACTGCCAGATAGGGTAATCACAAGGCGAGCAGATCATTGTGGAATTTTGTCATCATATCTGATTTCGATGTGGCCAGAAAGCGTGGCTTCTAATACGATGCAAAGTCCTCTAATATGCGTATCAACAAAAATATCTTTGATAATTATGATGGAGCGAGATGAAATTAGGCCCTAATGAGTCTGGGACAGAAACTTTCACCCGGGGCAATTGTTCCCGCTAACCACTCATCTCATGGGAGTATTCAGCTAACTGGAATAGTACATCAATGGATGGGCGTTGGTTAATTATGACGCTTACCTCTGGATGTTCGAATATTTCTGGGTCTTTGTGGATAGCGGGAGGATACATCATGATCTTATCACCAGCTCGAATAAGATACTCTTCATCAGTGGCAGCCACCTTGAATGTAACATCTTGTTGATTGTGGCGAATCATAAAAACACCGCTTGCCATACGAAAACATTCACATACCAGGCTATCTGCAAAGAAACAAACACAGCTCATTAGGATTGCTCTATAGGTGAGGTGTCTCCTATAAATAAACAGGTAGGAGAACAGCCAAAGGACAGTCTTATTGTTTCTGCCAAAGCACCACAGCAGTCTGTCAGTTTGTGTCCAAAACAAGAATCACCGCAGGCAACAATCGGTCATCACTCAATTATGAATGAGACATGGACAATAATATTTTAGATTCAAGACACAAGAAAGGTAAAAATATTTTGTTGAATAATACTTTTCAGAGAAAAACAAGTTATTCTTTGCTCATTGGCCATGCGTCTGCCAGAGACTTACTCACCTAGTACTTTCATGCCTTCGAGATCTTTAGCGGAGATGCCGATCACATCCTGGTCATCTGCGTCTTGCTGTTCTGCGTTCGCTTCCAGCAGGTTGTTCATTTCGGTCCTCATGTCTCGCATGGCGGCTGGGTTTGCCATCAGCTCATACATGCACCAGAAGGCAATTTTAAATGTGTTGATGTTGATGTGCATGAAGACTAGGTTGTGGCATTTGATATCGCTGTCGGGCAAGTTGTAGGATTTCAGGTACTCAATGGCAGCTTTAAGATATTCGGATGTATCAGAAGACTTCATGAATTCCTCAGGTGTTGGCTGAGTGAACAGATTACCAACGGCTTTAGTGGCTTCTGGGAACAAAAAGTGTGGAAGTCCTAGCCACAGGTACGAGAAGTATTTGTGGAACACCCTGAAGTTGTCATGGAAGAGCTCGTAGTTGAAATCTGAACATTCTTTGTCAGCGCCGAAGATGCTGTTAAATATGGTCTGAAAGAGGGTCTTGTTCGCGAGGTGGTCCAATGAATCATTCCTCCACTCTCCCGGGGCGATCGGGTCGGTTGTCGCGAGTCGGTCGTAGGCTTTCGATAGAATCTGTGAAAAACTGAACAGGTTTCTGGGGACCGCTGACCCACGGGTCGTTTTTCCCACAAATTTGATCATCTTGCGAGACTCCGGAATCTGGAATCCAAAGATGTTTCCATTCACTTGCATCTGGATCGGATCAAAGTCAAAGCTTCGCTCCTTGCTATAAAAAATGAGGGATAAGTGAGATACTTTGCCAATACCTCAGTCTAGTCATCAGGGTGATGGGTGGGTCAGCAAGCTGATGCCTTACTATTAACTGTCATTGGCCAATTTCCAGCCAGATAATGTCATGTTTGTGCCATTCAAAGCGATGCACAGCCAGAATAAACATTCTGGAACTTAGCCAAAAACTTATATTTACCTGAATGCATCGAAGCTATGAGGGTCTGCGATGACGGTCATATAGTAGTGAAGCATTCGAATGGAGAAAACATTGCCATATTTTTTCTGCGAGTCCAAGATAAAACCGACAGAATCATCATCAAACTGCTTTCCATTTCCCCAAATTGGATGTCCTGGCACTATTGGTGGTTCATTTTGTTTTCTGCAACAAACAGATAAGTTTTGATTACCCACTGATTGTGTCTCTGCTTGTGATTGTAACCAGTTCGAGTGAAACAATCTTAGTCATGATATCATAACTCCAACGCTTACCTGCCTCTACCCCAGAGAATGCCTTTTGTCTTGTAAATGCAGAAGCAGCCTATTGCCACGAGAGCAAGTATGACAGACGTTAACATGGCTTCTTTATCTGTCAAAAGAAATGTTTGATGTAAAAGTGCATGGGAAGGCGTCAGGTTAAATCATATCGAAGAAATCACAACATCGTGTCAATTACTCTGAGCGAGCTACTGGCGCGACTTTGTCGCCTGACTTTAAGCGTTTTCTTTCATATGCCTGGCTAAGATTTATTTGTGAAATCCCTTCAAATGCGTATTGACAACATATTACCAGTTCAGAAAAATATTAGTTTTCAACTTTAATTTGGATAAGTGTTTAATGCTGCAGTATCATCCATGCATTATGATGTGATCACTCATAATGTTCTATTATTGTGATTGATATATTGAGATAATAATTCTAAGCTCATAGTCATTTAGCTATTAGGCTTTTATAGGCAGTGTTGGTTTTGGGCTAAATAACCGACTTCATTCAACAGGAGTCCTTGTCGCGATGCCGCTTGTCAACTAGCCAAGATAAAATTTTGAAACTTTGTCTTACGTTTATGATTTCCAGGCTCTTTGATCAATGCGTCATTAGTTATCTCTTGGCTAAGTTCTCACCTATTTTGTTTACTGAAGGTGTATAATCAGAAAAATTAACAAAACCCCAGCAAGACAATACCCCAAATCTGAATCATAAACCCAACTATTAAATGATGACTTTTCCATCTTCAAATATACTCTGAAGTGATTATGGTATCTTAATTGCCTTAAAACTTGATCTAATTATGTTCAAACAATCTTTACAGCTTTTTATAAGTGATAGTTGGAGCGAAAAGTTTGATCTGTTGCAAATTACTTCGCAAATATTCAAACATTCCAAACGTGTGTTGAGCCATCCAAGTCTAATTATTCGCAGACGCTATAGGCACAGACCTTAATCATTAGCTACAATTTGTAATCTCTTACGAAAAGAAAAGATTCAAATCTTCAAAATGGATTAAAAACGACTAAAATTGAAACTACACTAAACCCAATTTTGGCAGGCCAATGGAAACAGTTGTGTTTCTTTCAATTTGCTACACAGAAGCCCTGAATTTAATCTGACCAGATATTTGCTAATTGCTCAATTATCTTTAAAATCCAACACTAACCTATAGACCAAATGACCATTCTATTCAGGGCCATACAAGGGTTTATGTTTGTAACACATAACTACTTACAATGAAAAATGATGTACAATCTAAATTTAGATAGTTCTGAGAATACACAAACAAAACTGTTGCAACATGTTGGTTGAGATGTAAAAACCTTTCAACTATGGTCAAAGATAGACAGCAATAATTGATCATTTCGAACCAATCAAGTTAGGTGAGGTAGAATACATCATGACATAACATGAGCTGTATCGTAGTAGCCCAGTCTGTATAATAGTTACCTGTACGTTCTTCCAATACTACGGAAGCCGCCAATAATACAGTGAAGAATGATGTTGTACGAATAGGTTTATAATAATCCGCTTGACACAAAGTTCTATTCTCGTATGCGTATCCAAAACACGTGAATCTTGAATTTGTGATTGTCCCAACACCTGACTGCGCGTGCCCTGTTTTTACAGATCAACTAACAAATCGAACACCAGAGCTCGGCTTTTTAACCAAGGCCAACCAGGAACGGTTGATATATTACCCTCCCATAGCTCTCTTCGTATGATTGGCCAATTTTTATCTCTAAGCTCCGCCCACCCAGTCACAGGCCTACGCAATGAGCCATGGATACGGGATAATTGTAACGCTGTATCAAACTGAGGTTCATTGCCTGTCTACAGTCAATTTTTAGTAAAATGAAGTGGAATGAAAGGTCTTACGGCTTTAAAATTGCAGACAATTACCCAAACAAACTAAGATTTGCTGATGATATTGTCCTGATAGCAAAAGACCATCAAGAGTTGCAAGCCATGGTAAAGAAATTACATGCAGAAAGGGGAAGAGTAGGTTTAAAAATGAACACGACAAAAACTGAGACACAGTTCGCTAATACAACAACGCAATCAAACATCGTGGTAGACAACGAAAGCCTAGACAAAGTAGACCAGTACATATACCTTGGCCAAAACATACATGCAAATGGGGGTCAACAAAAAGAAGTACGTCGAGTAGCAATTACATGGGGAAAATTTGGAAAAACTCAGTCAATATCTACAAAATCGAAAATTCCCACGCGCCTTAAAGAAAAAGATTTTCATGCAGTGTTATGCTAACCCTCCTATATGCAGCAGAAACATGGACGTTCACAAAAACACTGGGTTGTAAGATTAGATCCACTCAAATCAAAATGGAAAGGAAAATGCTAGAAGTAACATGGAGGGAAAAAGTAACAAATAACACAATAAAAGAGAAAACAAAGCTTCCGGACACACTTCAAATGCTGGTAATCAAAATGAAAGTGGACTGCAGCCAGAGCTACAGATAATTGGGCACATGACCTATTAAAATGGGAACCACCGAAAAAGGGTGTCCTAGGACCAGATGGAAAGACGACATTGTAGCTGCAGCTGGTAGAAGGTGGACAGACAGACAGACAGACAGACAGACATGGCGAAAGATCAACAGAAAGTGGTCTTTTCAGAGAGGCTTTTGCCCAGCAATGGGAAAGAGACGGCTGAAGATGATGATGATCAAACTGATAATGATGGTCTCACTGTTGCCCCATTGCACTGTTGTTTTCAACAGTAAATTGACATGCAATGGTTGAGCATACCAACAAACATGATCGGCTGACTTTTATCCCTAAGCTCCGCTCACCCAGTCACCAGACCTATGATATGAGCCATGAATACGAGATAATTCTAACCAGAGTTTCTATGCATGTCTCTGATTGTAACGCTGTATCAAACTGATAGCAATGGTATCACAGTTGTCCCATTGCATTGTTGTTTTTAGCAGTATTTGATACGCAATGGTTGAGCACACTGTAATTGTGTAACAAACTCGGACATGACCATTCCAGCTGACGTTTATCACAAAGTCGCAATGATACACATTATTACATCGCTTGAGAGGACCAGTTCCGGATGACGTGATGTGTTTGCCGATGACAAATCCCAAGTATCAATGACTTGGTGAATCTTGGAATGAACATAACTTAATGGCATCTTGAGGTAATTTGGCTATTCATCAGTTGAACACTTTAACCAGCTTTACTGGAGTTAAAATTTCAGCCAATTTAATTTTCATAAAACAATTTGTCTAGATTACAAGCCTACGTATTGTATACACCTGTGGAATTATCGTGCCAAACCTGATGGTTATGTGTTGAGTGTTCTAATCATCTGTTTGAGCCTTGTGCCACTGAACACCGATCCAAGTGAAGGATCAAATGGTGCCACCAGTTACAGCGTAGCCAGCGATGAAGGACATGGAGTTACACGTAATCCACATAAATCTCAATCGATTGATTGAAAGATTTCCCCGTCAGCAGATATGTCATGGCCGACTTGAGAGGCATAATCTTACACTTGACCACAATCCAGACTAGAAATCCTTGTCGAAGAATTATTCCTGAACAGTCAGGCTCAAAGTCAGTGCCAAACACAGATTAGCGCAGAGCTTACAGGCGTGAATTTGTGAAGCACCGTCGCTGTAGGGTTGACATGACACAACAAGTGGTGATGTCATGATCAGTCATTCGTACAGATAGGACAGGCTAACACAGGGGGAATCCTATTCCGGAAGATAAGGTTTCATCCAAAGGGGGCTATTTTTGGTTTCAGACACGGATAAATGTTGCTAATTAAATCGAATCACCTATGGAAATTTAGTTAGACAGAGCTAGGTTTGTTTCACCTAGCAAATATTAGTAATTTGCATACGGCATAAATGGGGCATTGTCATGTCTATTCAGACGAATGACGAGGCATCTTTTTAACAACGTACACACTGTTGCAGATACATATAGTGGGGGTATAAGTTCACAAGATCAGTGAATATTCCTATGGTTTATTATTCTGCTCATCACTATACAAAATGCAATAGCTTTTGTACAGGTGAAATGCTAAGAACAAACTCTTAGTTGGCAATAATTGATTGAAGTTAAATTAAATACAGAATAAGTAGTGATATAATGCACAGCTGTACATCCCGGGTAATCCAGGATAATCAAAACTGTATCGCAAGGTTACACATCTTCACAGATATACACAATTATAGTACAATCTTATTTACAGCGGTAAATACAATCGCGGTTATACGGGGAGCAGTAACATTGTGATTGGTGGGGAGTGATGTCAAACACTACAACTAGGACGCCTAAAAAACTTCAGGGATAAATCCCTTTTCCAAGGATCGAAGCGGCTAAATCTACCATCGTGACTCCGATCGGTGGTGATAATCATAAATAACTCGTCTTTTGTCTGCCGGTGTGTCCCCTTTACTAGAATTGGCAGAGGTAACCATACCATTTTGGTGATATTCTACTGCCTTCTCATCTACAATAGATTGATCTTTAAATGCATGATGCTTTTAACTGTACATTGAGCAGGTCAAATGTGAATGAAAAACCTTGTTTACAAAGATATCAAAGTCTTACAGTAAAGCGAAAGGAGGTACAGAGTCCACTACCTACGCATGACACGGCACAACACTGAGGACAGTTGTAAACACAGCAGCATGGTCCAGCTGAATAACTAACAAGTAACAATATATGCCACATGATTCGAGGAGGAACCTAGTGCAAACTTACAAAAAAAAGCTTGGCATGAGGCCTCACAATAAAAAGAGGTACCTAATTACATCAGTGACTGGCACCAAAAGTGCCAAGACATGCAGTGCTTTATTTGAGGTATTACCAGAGTGCAGACAGGTCAGGTAGAATTAAAGGAAGTGTTATGACTTCTGAAGATGGGATTGTGCAGATCTGGGCGCTTGATGCCACTGGGGTTATGAGGGCGGCGAAGTCATCAAGGATTATTTTGAGTATTATTATGTAATGGAATCTGAATGGCGTGAGAGCCAAACAAACCAGGAAGGGAATCCTGAAGCAAAGAGGCTGATGACTCAATGAGTCGTTCTAAATCTGTACATGAATCCATCTGAATGACCAAAAACTATTGTGGTGATTTCAGACAGGAATTCCGATTATGCACGCGACACATGTAGTGTACAGCACAGTGTCAGTTATATTGATATAACAGTCGTAGCGTGCCGAGAATAAATTACCCTGGCAACACATTCATACTCAATGACGTTTCCAACAATCGATCATTTTCTCGCCATGGTGCAAAGTGAATGATTGAGCTTTCCCGAATGTATGGGGATATTCCAAGAATTGTAAACCAACCAGTGTTCTGAAGGTGGCTTACCTGTCTGAAAGGGGTGAGGGTACGCAGACGTTCCCTCTGAATATTTGGTCCAATGCTGCTGGCAGCCGGGAGAAGAATCTATCACAGCTGTTCCTGCCCTCGTTATAACATTTGCTGGTGACAAACCTGCAAAAAGGTTGACAATAGGTACAGCACAGACTACAATAGGACCAAAGAATGGACTATTGGTGAAGGTGATCACAGGTGGGAGCAGTTAGATCTGCACCACAATCACCTGCCAGCATTACCAATGGGCATCAAGGGCCATTCACTGGCTGGCTAATGGCCTCAGTAGCTGAGGCTTCTTCTGCATGCTGCCTGCCGCAGACATTATAATGTAAATTGTAGCTGTGATGAGTAAAGGACAGGTGAAACCCATTAGGCCCGCTAGCTACATAATGTTCTCTTTTAAAACATGTGTGAGGTTTTGTGCATTACACAGCAGCCATCTCAAATGGTTTTAATGAGACATCCAAGCCGGGTCATAATACCTTGTTGTGCTGGCCCTCTGATTCGACAGCAGTGTCTAGCGCGCACAAGGCAAGCATTCAGATAGGAATAATAGACAGAAGCTAACATTGTTCTTGCAGATTCCGTGTGCATGATTATAGACTGAATGAACATCTTTGTTTTCGAAACAAATTGGGATTCCGTCAGTCTGAATGCATGGGTATCACCAAAGCCTTCTAATTAAAGTATTTATGGAATAACCGCTACAGAGAAGTGACCAAAGAACTATAGTTATATGTCATTTGTATTTCCTATTTTAATTTTCTTCAAGAATAGGAAGGAGTTGCCAAATCAATTAGAATTGCCTTTGGATGCATTTCATTTCTCTTTAATTAGAAGACAGTTACCAATGGAGGCTTCTACTACGCGTATGGGTGGATTGGTTTGATGCTGATGCCTGTCTAAACAAGCCAGTAGGGGCGAATACCTGACAATGATGTCCAAAGGCGATCTGGAAGCTAACGTGATCCACTTGATGCACGTCTGCAATCTGTTATACAATAATTAGAATGGAAAAACCTTAACGACATCTGGCACGCAGATAGCAGGCTAACTGTTTTTAGTTTGGGAGTTATCACGGCCAACATATTTACCGTTTTCTTCGCGGCACTCCTGGATGATCGGCGGAGGTAGCTCTGGTAAAGGCGGAGGAGGTGGAGGTGGTGTACCGTCCCTGTCTGTCTCCGTCGTTGAACAGGCTGTAAATAACAGGAAGTGATATCATAGGAGAAGCGGCATACATGGTGATATCATGCTTTGGCCGGACAACGGCAGCTTCCATATTATAATGTGTCCAGTAGGCGCAAATCTGATCCAGGAATTCTATTCACAAAATTTGATTACATGGTTTGAGCGGCTTACGGCTTTACCTAACCTAATCCTAGCCAAATTGAAAATAGTTCGATTAAACTTTCCTGAGCCCGTTTATCAAATTATTCATAAGCGGCCAACTTCAGGGTTATACACAAGCGACGAACAATGCAGTGCCACTCACTCCATGTTAATTCTGTAATACATCTAACAAATAACATCAGCAGACAGCTACAATATTCGAGTCGCCTAATCGCTATCAAGACCGGAGTCGAAGCCTAATAGGCCAGCTTAAACAGTATTTTTACTTTTATCCAAGTCCTCTTGTAAGCCAAACTCCAGCTTCAGTCGTTCATCGAGTGACACGGTTGGCCTCTTCGGCTTCTCAGCAGTGCCAGTCGGCTCTACGAAACAAAAATAGTCCACAGGTCAGATGGAAATTAAGGGCGCGGTCTGGTCAGTAGTCGACAGCAAACCCATAACAAAACAAATTCGTACATATTGCTATATTCACAAGGCCAAGATATAGCACATGCCGATCAAAATATCACCCATCGATCCACTGATCTAACCAGGATATAAGGTTTAGGAATGTGCCGTCTACAGTGCATCATCTGAACGTTGTAGACTGTACAGCTCCAAAGGTATAAGTCGCTGGTTGCTTATGGACCAATTAATACTGGCTGCCGTGTGCTGACTGCTCACCTCTGTGTTCAAACAGTGGTAATGACGGCAGGGTGATGGATGTCAGGGTGCCCGGAGTGGACGGTGCGCTGCGTGATACAATGCTGGAGGATGGCTGACATTTTTTGCCAACCATTCTTTTCCTGTATTCTAGCAGTGACACCTACAAATGAGATAAAACGTGTTAAAAATAATTTCACACAATCCCGGTTATGGAGCGGATTCGGCATAATCTACGGGAAACACACAGAGCCCTGGGATTGGGTCACATTCCTCAGATAGGTTTCCCATGTAATCAACAGGGATATGCACTTAATTTATGCAAAACACCTCTAGATAGCTGTCAGCACCAGCTGTAGAGCTCACCATAGCCTTTAATCCATAAACTAATTAATAACGATCAGCCTTCCCTTGGCTACATCTAGCTCTGGTTGTTGCTAGGCGGACAAATTTTTCAAAAAAACACTGATTGTACCTTTTTCTTGGTTTGAGGTTCCTCCGCGTCATTTGGAGGGGGTGATGTATCAGTCAAGCTGGATGTTCGTTGGTTGCGAGGAGGAGTCACCAGACTGATGGAACGACAAACTGGCGAGGGCCTCTGCTCGTCCATTATTTGCATGGAGGGCGACTGCTCAGGTGCTTGGTGTGCAGCGGAGCTTCCATGCTCCGGCGCTGAGTGGACAGGCGTTAGCTTTTGGTCAAGCCCCGAATGAGCGGACAAACAGCCGTGGTCAGCGGGTGTAGCAGACTGTTCTACCGGTGGTGCTATGACACAAGTCCGTGATATAAGTTGCTTTTTGGGAGACATCATGCTATGCGCAGTGCTGCGCTCAGGAGACACATTTGTGTGTATTTGGCTGCTGTGTGAAATATGCGACGTTTCTGCTGTGGAGCTCTCTGACACAACATCTGGTGCAATTCTGGGCAGTCCATCTGATAACTCGCTGTTGATAATATTCGATTGAATGTCCTCTGATATAACACACTCAGTTGCAGGCTAAAAATAGAAGAGTAATGGTCAGCCAAACAAACGGAACTCCAGACAGCGTGATTCAACAGGCTGGTACATGTGTTTGGCGACTACATCTATATGGCCACCTGGGTAAGCAGACAGAAACAGGTTATAAGTTTTCTCTCAGGTCATCATTCACTGCTAGTATTTATGCAGGTGGAATCAATAGCTTTACGATAAGCTCCCGACGTATAAAACATAATCCAGAGTGAGCTCGCGAAAATAATGGCCAATGGGTTCAAGATGCAGAGCCGATTTTTGTCCAAAGAAACTCGTTTTTAAAATCACACTGAATAACACCACAGGTGAGCTTGGTCGCTCTCGAGGGGCTCATAAAAACGCACAAGAACAATGGTGATGTGCGCTACACATTACTGAATAGAACCTTGCGGAAGGAAGGACCTAGTTTTATTTATATTGACCAGATTGGCACAATACAGCGCATTGCCAATTACCACCACTAAACCTAGGCAATAAGTCTTCAGGGGATTTCAGATGGATACCATGTGCAGATTTGACTACCGATTGACAAACGAGAAACAATAAATGAGTAACTAATGTTGCAAAACATCTGTCTGTTTCCTATAAAAAGTTAAAACAAAAACGATCACATGCGCATTTTAGCAAGCCGGTAAAAATGAGGCGACAATTATAAAATCGGGAAACAATTTG